>AUXO011726492.1_pt1 | contig 10264 bp, 6 predicted proteins | sample 768731 | NCBI WGS metagenome assembly AUXO01 (sample SAMN02715735, study PRJNA202380) | gut metagenome | biome: sheep rumen | host: Ovis aries | place: New Zealand: Palmerston North | reverse complement strand
TTTAAGAAACATTTTGATAGTCCGTATCTTACGGCAGATGATGCAGCAGTGCTTGATATTCCGGCAGGTAAGGTTGCGATGTCAACGGATGGCTTTATTGTTTCGCCTTATGAGTTTGCAGGCGGAAATATCGGAAAGCTTTCGATATGCGGTACGGTAAATGATATAGCATGTATGGGGGCGGTTCCGAAGTATCTGACCTGTGCGATGGTAATAGAAGAGGGATTTCCTGTAGCTAAGCTGGATGAGATTGCAGCAGCTATGGCTGATACTGCGAAGAAGGCAGGAGTTTATCTGGTAGCAGGTGATACCAAGGTTGCCGGTAAGGGTCAGGTGGATAGTATATTCATTACTACAACAGGAATAGGTCAGGTAATCGAGGGTGCTGATACGTCAGGTGCATATGCAAAGCCGGGAGACAAGATAATAGTTACAGGAGATATCGGAAGACATGGATGTACAATACTTCTTGCGAGAAATGATTTCAAGATAGACGCTGATATCACTAGTGACTGTGCACCACTTAATAAAAATGTTGAGGCAGTACTCGATGTTACAAAGGAAGTGCATGTAATAAGAGATGCTACTCGTGGTGGAGTAGGAACCGTGCTTTATGAAATTGCAGGAGAGAGCAAGGTAGGTATATCACTTGACTATGAGAGTATTCCCGTTGCTGACGGTGTGAAGGGCGTTTGCGGTATGCTCGGACTTGAACCACTTTATCTCGCTTGCGAAGGAAGGCTTGTTATTTTCGCACCTGCAGCCGAGGCTGATAAGATAGTTGAGGCACTTAAAGGATGTGAGAATTCAGAGGGTGCTTGCATAATAGGTGAAGTTACAGAGGAAAACAAGGGTAAGGTTGTAGTTACAACTGCGGTAGGTGCGAAAACCATGCTTTCCAGACCGAGTGGAGAGCTGCTACCGAGAATATGTTGATGAAGGAGTATATTTCGGTTGAGACCGATATCCTTTTTGTGTTGTAATTATTGGTTATGATTGGTATAATTCCATTATGATGTCTGTATGCATCAGGGGATTTGTTGTAGCATATAGACGTAAGATAATATTATTTAGAAAAGGGGTATAATACTATGAAAAAAGGCATAGGTATATTGGCAGCAGCTGCAGCGGCAGCAGGAGCGGTAATCTTCTGGAAGAAGAAAAAAGCATGTAAGTGCATGGATACAGAAGAGGATGAGCTTATGGATGCAACAGAAGATGCATTTTCAGAGGTTGCAGAGGAAGTTAAAGAGGAAGCTGAAGAAGAGAAAAAGTAAGTATTATAAATAATCCATGTAAGGAGAAGGCTTATGTTCACATGGAATTTTCAGCTGATATCAAAACCTAGGCTGATTGATGCATTCGGTCAGCTCAACCTTGATTCAACTAAGGGTGATATACTTATAAGAATTCACACGGCAGCTCATTATGCTGATGAGGCTGTCGAGCTTGCTGCGTTTATAAAGGAGCTTGTTCCGGGAGCTATGATTTTCGGAACAAGCACTTCTGAGATTATTGTTGATGGAAAGCTTCTTAAGGACAGATGCGTTATTTCCGTTACTCAGATGAATGGCGGCACTATAAAAACTGCAATGTTGAATACTTCATCAGAAGGTGGAAGTGGGTTTAAAAGCCCTGATGAACTATGTCAGGAAATAAAGGAAAAGCTCGTGTCTCAGGATACCGAGCTTTTACTTGATTTCGTAACTATAGACTATGCTGATATAGCAGGCTTTGTAGATAAAACAAATGATTATTTTCCTGGAGTTAAAATAATCGGTGGAATTGCTGATTGTCCTGGAAGCAATCTAAATGTATTTCCTGATGAAGCGTTTATTTTTGATGAAAATGGTTGGACTCAAAGCGGAATGATTGCTGCATCAATCTCCGGTAAAAATGTTGAGAGCTTAAGCGCTCATGCAACAGGCGTTGATTCAATTGGCAATGATATGGAAATCACTGAGTCGCTGGAGTCTTGTATTCTTTCCTTTGATGGTAATGATGCAGGAGAGCAGTACAGGCGTGGTGTAGGTGATAAGCTTGAAACTAAACCTGAGATATCAGGACTGTTTCCTTATGCTTATGCAGATGATCCAAAATTTCCGGTTTTTGTTAAGTATACGGAGGGCTGTCTGCGGGACTTTTATCCGGATGATAATCCTGAGTATAAGGCTTTTTACGATGCCCACCCTGAGTTTGATAAGCTTAAAACTCGAAAGATGATTTTAGCTAATCATAAGGTCAGAAAAGGAAGAAGATTTAGACGTGCTTTTATTTATGATAAAAAGATCATAAGTGATAACAGGGCTATGTTTAGAAAGATAGAGTCCTTTAAGAAGTCTGAAACTATTTTTGCCTATTCATGTATAGTCAGATCGATAATCTATTCTAATTGTGCAAAATGGGAGATATCTGCATATGAGAATTCCAATATGTGCGGATGTATAACCTATGGTGAAATGATTAACTCGGATGGCAGGAACAAATTCGTAAACGGAACCTTTGTTGCTACTGTTATGGGTGAAGGAAATAATAATCAGTCATACAATCCGTATGCATTTATTTATACTGAATCACTTGCTTATGATAATGAGGAGTTGCTCAAGTATCTTACTTCGATTGAAAAGGACTTTGAAGAGGAAAAGGATACGTCAGTTTCAGATGCTCTTAAAAATGTAGTTAGGGAATGCGAGAAGAAGCTTCTTGTTTCTGATACTGCCAATATTCCGAATATTGCCGCGCTTAATCTGGATGTTAAAACAAAGGGAGTTGACAGACTCTGTTTAATAGATGTTTTTGAAACTGTAAGCATGAAGACGGTTTATTCGGATCATATAATCAAGCTGACATTTGATAATTACATATCAAAATGTCAAAAGTTTGCAACAGATTGTAATTATAATATTTATTATATCGGTCAATGGAGACTTGCGATTGGCGCCAAATCATATATGGTAACGCTGAAGGAGTTCGGCAGAAGGATGGAAGAACTTCAGAAGAGTCTGTTCTATAACATCGAGGATTATATACCTATAGTTCCTGTTTTTTCTGTTATAGATAACTGTACTGTTGATAATTATCTAAACGCATATAATACCTCGATAGTAAGGATGTCTCAAAAAAATCTTCAGTTTCTTGTAACAGACGCTAAGGATCTTCAGATGGATGATGATATTATTCTTGAGAGATACAAGATGGTAAATATTATTAATTATGCAATAGCAAATGATAAGGTTATACCACACTATCAGGGTATATATGATAATCAGAATAAGTGTATCCATCATTACGAGGCATTGATGCGACTCGAGGACGAAGACGGAACTATATATTATCCGAACAGCTTTCTCGATGTTGCAAGAGCATTTGGACTTTTATATGACAGTATTTCTTTCCTGATGATCAAAAAGGTTCTGGAAAGATTTAAAGACTCTGAGAGTGTAGGAGTCAGCATAAATATGGGTATGAGAGATATCCGAAATAAGGAAATCGTAGACTATATATATGATTATCTGTCAGTGGTTAAGCATCCGGAAAACTTTATATTTGAACTTCTGGAGAATGAAGATATAGATGATTACAACGTAATGATCAATTTTGTTGATAAGATACATGAACTGGGTGGCAAGATAGCCATCGACGATTTCGGAAGCGGTTTTTCCAATCTACAGCATATAATAAGTCTTCAGTCTGACTGTATTAAAATTGACGGATCGATTGTAAGAAAATGTTGTGAAAGCGTAGGTGCTGAAAATATGATTGCGCTTATCTCTACATGGAAGAGTCTTACAGATAAATCAATTAAAATAGTCGCTGAATATGTTGAGAATGAAGAGATACAGGGAAAGGTATTAGCATATGACATTGATTATTCGCAAGGATACCTATTCTCAGAGCCGTCACCGGATATTAGTATTAATTAGGAGAATATAGTCAGTGAAGAACAAACAAGAAGATGAGAAGCTGATAGGACTTATTGTCGGCGGAATATCAAATGAGTTTTCAAAAAATATCATAAATGGTGTAGCCGGAGCAATACAAAAAAACAGTGGTGTCAGACTTGCGGTTCTTCCGGGTGAGCTGATGGTAAAGGACTTCCTCGGACATGGAGTCCTTCAGCATAATGCTATGTTTAACAGCGTTTATAATCTCGGTAGTGTATGTAAGATGGATGGTCTCATTATTGCAATGGGAAGTATAGGATGGCTCCTGAATGAAGAGCAGACTAGAAGCTTTCTCGGTCAGTTTGATGGGATTCCTACGGTTCTTATTGCATCGGATTATGAGGACTATACAACTGTAAACTATAATAACAAGATGGGAATCAGTCAGGCAATTGACTGTCTGACCGGAACTTATGGAATCGACAGGATCGGAATGATTGGTGGTTATGAAGAAAATGTTGATGCCATAAGAAGAAAAAATATCTTCATACAGTGTATCGAGGAAAATGGTATCAGGTTCAAGGATGAGCTGTATGTAGCTTCAGATATGTCAGAAAATTCCGAGAAGGCCGCTGAAAAGCTGATCCATGATAATCCGGGACTTCAGGCTGTGTTCTGCGTTAATGATGCAACGGCAGTCGGTCTTTATAATGTCCTTATGAGAGAGGGTATTCGTATCGGAAAGGATATTATGGTTTTCGGTTTTGATAATACGCATAAGGCATCTATCATGAGTCCGCCTCTTACATCTATAGGTCCGGATAATATGTCACTTGGGCAGAAGTCGTATGAACTGCTTATAGACAAAATAAACGGAGACAAGGTTGAATCGGCAGAGGTTCCGACGAGACTTCATGGACGCGAATCTATGGAGTATGAAAAGTATGATTATACTCAGGCTGATCTGAACAAGATGGATGAAAGAATCATAAACAGGATGTTTGATGATTGTTTCTATAGATATGCCAGTGAATCTGCGGGTAGGGATGTTGTAAACTTAAGAAGACTCTTTTATGAGATAATAACAAGGATTTTTATCGGTCTCAGAAGACGATACATAGGAGTAGATGAGTTCGAGGAGATTGGTAACCTGATAGATATTTTGTTCTCAAATGGTGCGATGGAATATACCGATGTCTGGACATTTCTCAGATGTGTTTACAAGCTTCAGACTGGAATAAATAAGCAGCAGATAGGAAAAGAAAATGTTTTTGTTAACAGACTCTTTTTGAGGATGAAGGACGATGCGCTCAGGTCTGTATCTGATATGTCTACTAAAGAGAGATATAATGATCTTCATTTTAGAGGACAGTTAAGAAGATTTATGATAAAGGGTATGGGGTATCAGGGAGATAAAAAGAAGATACTCCGTGAACTTATGGAATCTATGAATATGCTGAACATAAATAATTCGGCATTTTATATCTTTGAAGATCCTGTAACTAAAGCTGATATAGAAGCCTTCAGATATCCTGACAAAATAATGCTTAAGAGCGTTGTTAAAGCCGGAGAGGTTTATATCATTCCGGAAGAGAGACAGGAGAGAATGCTCTCTGAGATTTATATACAAAGAGAAATAAGTACATACAATATCCAGTTTGTTACATTTCCTATATTCTATGAAGAGTTATTTTACGGATTTCTGCTATGTGAGCTGACAGAAGAACTGTTTGATGAAGGAGAGCTGATTGCGAGTATCATGGGAACAATGATACATATCATCAGGAATTCTTAAGTCATTTCCTTGAGGATGTCTATATATGCTTTTGTCAGGTTTGATGGATGCATGGTGGATGGAAGGATATATCCGATTTCCATATAATCATCAACCTTCAGAGGCCTTGCAACGATATTTGGTCCGTTCAGTTCCTCGTTTATGACACCGCTGCAGATGGTGTAGCCGTGCATACCGATCAGTAGATTGAAGAGAGTGGCTCTGTCATGTACCAGAAGCTCCTTATCGGCATCTACGGTGCTCAGAATCTCTTCAGAAAAATAAAATGAATTATGGCTGCCCTGCTCATAGGAGAGTCGGGGATAAGGCTTTAGATCATTCAGAGAAAGAGACTTCTTTTTTGCCAGAGGAGAATCTTTACCTACAAAAACATGAGGCTTTGCGCGAAATAATGGTTCGAAGATCAGACCATTGTCACGCAGAGTCTTTTTTATTACTGTTTCATTGAAGCGGTTCATATATAGTATGCCTATCTCGCTTTTTAGATGAGCTACATCCTCGATTATATCGTATGTCTGTTTTTCTCTCATATGAAACTCATACTTGTCTCCACCATATTCTTTTAAGAGCTTTACAAATGCTTCTACTGCGAAGGAGTAATGCTGGGAGGAGACGCAGAAGCGAAGCTTTCCTCTGTTACTTCCGGTATATCTCTCGTCTATAAGATCCGTCTGTTCAAGTACCTGTCTGGCATAGCCCAAAAACTCCTCGCCCTCCGGAGTAACCTCGATCCCCCTTTTGCTTCTCTTGAATATGACAAGGCCATATTCGTTTTCTAGTTCGCGAATCGCAGAGGTCAGGCTGGGCTGTGCTATATACAGCTGTCTGGCTGCTTCAGTTATGCTGCCTGTATCAGCTACAACAGTAACGTATCTTAACTGTTTCAGTGTCATGGTTATAGGTTCTCCTTATAACTAATAATAGAATATGACTATTGAATTAAATTATCCATAGATTATATCTATGATTATAACATAGTTTTAAATATTTTACCAATCAAGGTTTTGCACTTATACTCGGAAACAGATTTAAACGGATGACAGTATGAACCGTTAATACAGATAAAGAGAGGTAATGAAGGAATGAAAAAATCAGTTGTGGGTTTTCCGAGAATTGGAAAGGAAAGAGAACTTAAGTTTGCATCGGAGAAGTACTTTAAGGGTGAGATAAATGAGTCTTATCTCGAGGGAGTCGCAGCAAAATTAAGAGAGTACGGACTTAAGAAACAGCAGGAGGCAGGAATAGACTTTATATCATCAAATGATTTCTCCTTTTATGATAACGTTCTGGATACAGCAGTTTTGTTCAACATAATTCCTGACAGATATAAGGAGCTGGGACTTAACAAGCTGGAAACCTATTTTGCAATGGCCAGAGGTTATCAGGGCGAGAAGGGGAACGCCAAGGCGCTTGCGATGAAGAAATGGTTCAATACAAATTATCACTATCTTGTGCCTGAGATTGATGACAGCACTGAGGTTAAGCTATCATCTGACAAGCCTGTGGCAGAGTATAAGGAGGCGAGGGCGCTTGGGATTGAGACGAAGGTTGCTGTAGTAGGACCATTTACATTTCTCAAGCTTGCTAAGTTTACCGGGGAGAAAGGCATAACGGATTTCAAGGATTCATTTATCGGTGAGTATTCAAAGCTTATTGAAGAGTTAAGGTCAGCCGGAGCCAAGTGGATAGAGTTTGATGAGCCTTATATCGTAAGAGATCTGGAGACTTCAGATATAGAGCTTTTCAAGGAGATATATACCGCGCTTCTTTCGGTAAAAGGAGATACAAAGCTTCTGCTTCAGACGTATTTCGGAGATATCAGAGATATCTATGATACGGTAATGGGACTTGGTTTTGATGGAATCGGACTTGATTTTACAGAGGGAAGAAAAACTGCAGAGCTCGTAGCTTCAAAAGGCTTTCCGAAGGGAATACTTCTTTTTGCGGGTCTCGTAAATGGAAAAAACATCTGGAGAAATAATTATGCGAAAACGCTGGATATCCTGAAGGGGCTTAAGAAGGAGAATGAGGTAGTGATAAGTACCTCCTGCTCACTGCTTCATGTCCCGTATTCTTTGGAGAGTGAGACGAAGCTGGGTGAGGATTATACAAAGCATTTTGCTTTTGCTGAGGAGAAGCTGATTGAGCTTAAGGAGATAGCGTATCTGTCTGATCTGTATGACAGTTCAAATGTTTCCGCTGAGGATGCATTTAAAAAGAATCAGGCACTTTTTGTGAACGGACGAGTGAACAGCAGAGACGATGAAGTGCTTAAGAGAGTAGCAGATATAAAGGATGAGGATTATACAAGACTTCCGGATTTTTATGAAAGGGAAAAGCTTCAGAAGAGTATACTCAGGCTTCCTGAGTTTCCGACAACAACTATAGGATCATTCCCTCAGACAGCAGATGTCAGAAAGAACAGGCAGGCATTCAGAAAGGGTGAGATCAGCAGCGAGCAGTATACAGAGTTTAATAAGAATAAGATACGGGAGTGTATAAAGCTTCAGGAGGAAATCGGGCTTGATGTTATCGTTCATGGAGAATTTGAACGAAATGATATGGTTGAATATTTCGGAGAAAATTTGGAGGGCTATGTTTTTACTGAGAAGGCATGGGTTCAGTCCTACGGAAGTAGATGTGTTAAGCCACCTATTATATGGGGAGATGTATCCAGAAAGCAGCCTATCACTGTTGAATGGTCAAAGTATGCAAAAAGCTGCACTGACAAGCCTGTAAAGGGTATGCTTACAGGCCCTGTAACGATACTTAACTGGTCATTCCCAAGAGAGGATATCTCTATTAGGGAGAGCACACTTCAGATAGCGCTTGCTATTCGTGACGAGGTTTTAGATCTCGAGGCAAACGGTATAAATATCATTCAGATAGATGAGGCTGCTCTGAGGGAGAAGCTTCCGCTCAGAAGATCTGACTGGTACTCACAGTATCTGGATTGGGCTATACCTGCGTTCAGGCTGGTACACAGCAAGGTTAAGCCTGAAACACAGATACATACACATATGTGCTATAGCGAGTTTACGGATATAATACCTGCAATCGATGCTATGGATGCGGATGTTATAACATTTGAAGCATCTCGTTCAGATCTTCAGATTCTTGATTATCTGAGAGCAAATAACTTTAAAACTGAAGTGGGGCCGGGAGTATATGATATCCATAGTCCGCGTGTACCATCGGTTGAGGAGATAGTTGCAGCTCTCAAAAAGATGCTGGATAAAATAGATAAGAAGAAGCTCTGGGTTAATCCTGACTGCGGTCTGAAGACCAGAGGTATAAAAGAAACAAAGGAAAGTCTGATCAATCTGGTCAAGGCGGCTAAGATAATAAGGGAACAAAATGAAGGTAAATGATATATATAAAAATAAAAAAAGAACACTCTCGTTTGAGATATTTCCACCGAAGAAAGATACAGAGCTGAGTAACATAGATGAGACATTGGAGGTGCTTTGCGAGCTGAAGCCTGACTTCATAAGTGTTACCTTCGGAGCGGGCGGAAGTGTTAACAAGAACAGGACGATTGCGCTTGCAAGAAAGATAAAGGAAGAGTATCACGTGGAGCCGGTGGTTCATCTGACATGTCTTCACTATGATAAGTCGGAGATAGACAGCTTTGCTCATGAGATGCAGGAGGAGGGGATTCAAAATGTACTTGCGTTGAGAGGTGACAGAACTCCGAAGGCTGAGGAGAAGGAGGACTTTAAACACTCTTCAGATCTGATTGAATATTTGAAACCCAGATATGATTTTGGATTTTTGGGAGCGTGCTATCCTGAGTGCCATCCTGAGTCAGAAAACAAGGTGACGGAGATAAAGTCTCTTAAGAAGAAGGTGGATGCCGGGGCAGAGGTTCTGCTGTCGCAGCTTTTCTTCAGCAATGATACTTTTTTCAATTTTTGTGAGGACTGTAAGCTTGCGGATATTGATGTTCCAATCATACCCGGAGTTATGCCTGTCATAAATGCGTCTCAGATAAAGAGAATGGTGAGTCTGTGTAACGCTGCCTTCCCGGAAAGATTTCAGAGGATCATAGACCGATATGAGGATAACAAGGAGGCGCTTTTTGATGCGGGTATGTCGTATGCACTCAGCCAGATAATTGACCTTCTGGTTAGTGATATCCCGGGAATCCATCTCTATACTATGAATAATCCGATGGTTGCGAGAAGAATATGTGAAGGAATAAGAAATATAGTTTAGGCTTCTGTATAAATGTATATCGAAAATATAAAATAAGTACCAGTCGAAGCAGGTAATGTGATACAATAAGTAATAGTTATGTGCTTGTGACAGGTACTTATTTTTTTTCTGATAATTAGGGAGGATAACCATCTGTGAGGAAGTTAACTGCAAAGGGCAGTATGAATGAAAGAATTGATACTGTTTTATACAAATTTCGTTCTAGAATGAAATCGTATCCACCGGGAATGTGTCCGATATCGCTTTATCGTTCACTCCTTCAGATATCGATGAATCAGTCCTGTGGTAAGTGTGTTCCTTGTAGGGACGGACTTATTGAAGTGGATCGTATGCTTCAGAGCATACTTGCTGGCTCAGCTGATGAGAC
>AUXO018606855.1_pt1 | contig 10265 bp, 6 predicted proteins | sample 768731 | NCBI WGS metagenome assembly AUXO01 (sample SAMN02715735, study PRJNA202380) | gut metagenome | biome: sheep rumen | host: Ovis aries | place: New Zealand: Palmerston North | reverse complement strand
ATGATTTTCAACATCATCTTCTTATTGGGATGATAAAATTGTGACCCATCTGTCGTTACCACATAATCAGAACATTCTATCTTGCTGAGAATATCTCTGGTGATGTTCTTATAACTCCCATGATGAGGTAGTTTTACAAGGTCAAATCTAGCGATTTCATTCTTTCTGTAAAAGTCAAGCGCTACAGACAGCTTACTGGGCACAGCATCTCCAGGCAACAAAACATCTTTACCGTGGATATGACCGACAATAATCGCAGATTGGGCATTTGTCTTCGAACTATCCTGCGCATCATCATCAAGATAATGCTCCAGTTCCTTAAAACTTGTCCCCCAGTCTGACTTTACATTGCTCAGCAAACCGCCATCACCATCTGCTTCATAAACGGCTCCTCCATCAATGATTTCCAATTTACATTCATCACTGATTTCTTTTACAGTTCCTCTTTTTAGTTCCGAGACCCATGGAATATCAGCTTCTATCAACAAATGGCTTAGCTCTACAGCATCGTTTGCCGAAAGATCTTTTTCATTGCCTTTAAATCCTACTTTTGTGGCATTAAACCACACACACTTCAATAGCTGTTTCCTTTCATCTATTGTCAACTCAGATAATATACTACAAATAGCCTTTATATGATCGCTGTCATAATGAGTTATAATCAGCAAATCGATAGACTCCTTTGATTCGATTATTTCTTTAACAGCATCACGAAGTTCGTCGCAATACTCGCCACTGTCAATGATAACATGATGACCTTCACCTTGCATAAGGATACTATCACCATTTCCCGCTTGCAGAAAATTGATTCTCATAATCAGATCTATGCCTTTTAATATTCATTCTATCATTTTTCCCAAGAAATTACCATTCTCCCACATGTCCTCTTATTGACTCTATTGTAACATTATAACATGACTGATTCGTGCGGCATCTAGCATACATTCCTTAACTTCTGCACTCCCGAGAATATCATCCCTCAGTTCTGTTATGACTGAATTAACTAACTGACCTTTTATTTCAGGATTAGCAGATTTAAGACAAGATAAGAGCATGTTGGTGATGGTTAACCTTGCAGAGAGGATATCATGTGCAGTTTGTACTATTCTGATACTTGCGTTTACTATCTCATCAAACAAATATACGTTATACATGGCATCTTGCATTATGTAAGATATATAGTTTTTTTGTCCTTGCTCCATCTTGGTATATTCTTTGATTATCATTTCCCTAGGGAGGAAAATACCCATATAGTTAGATGCAATCAACAATTCCCTATAAGCCGTCACTTCAATCTGTTTCATATAGATATATGTTTCTGTTGAGATTATCCTCATGTGTTTCCCAAACTGACTCATAAAGAACCTGTCATCTGTTATCAAGCACCTCATTGGCTTATTCAATAACAGCAACAAAGTATTCATTGTCATAACTTGGAATTTGCTTTTCCCTTCATGATTAATCTCCAGTGTAACATCAGACATTTCCTTCTCACAGTACTTGTCCATCCACTGCACTAACTTGTTCAGTCGAATGTTCACGTCTTTTGAAAGATAGTCGTTATATCTCTTTAACCACTGGTTATCTAAAGCCTCCTTCAGATCAAACAGGGATAGGGTATCACTTGATTTAGAGCATTTCAAGACAAACTCGTAGGTAGATGATGATACCACGAATTTATTCGGATAGCAGCATCCTGTCTTTTGTTGAAATTCAAAGAATAATATAACAGCAGTAATGTCCAAAACAAATGTGACATCCTTTTGGGCTTTATCACTGAAAGAGATTTGGTTTAGCCGTTGCCAAGGCTCAACAATTACTTTTGAACTTGAAAACAAACAACTGTATGTATCTTCAAGAGCCTGATTATGAGACACCAAGTGTATCAATCCCTTTTCACCACGCTCATAAGCTTCTTGCAGTTCTTTTAATTGCTGTAAATAGTCTTGGTTGCTTGGACCTATAGCATCAATAGCTTTTTCAAAACTTTCAAACGGTTTTTCTGGATCAATCGTTATTGGCTTCATAAACGGATTGGAACCATTGCAGCTTTCTAATAGGATGTCTAGTGAAAGTTTTCCATATTTGTCTACGACATGTACAATAGTTAATTCTACATTTTTACCATTTATCTCACAGACGACGCTGTCACCTTCCTGATGCCCTAAGAGTTTTTCACCAACGTCATTCCCTATTTCAACAGGGAACACAGACCTATTGTCATCACCCATATCACATATGGCGAACAGTCCCACCTCTGCAGTTGGGTAATTCCGACTTACAACACCTTTTATATATCCCTGACTCCCTTCATTGAAATAATATGTTTTGACACCCCAATCATTTGAAACTAATACATATTGATATAGGATTTCAGCTGCGCAATCCAGATATTTGTTTTCTGCAAACACCTGATACACCTTTTGCATATAGGAAGGATGACTATAGCTGAAACTAACCATCTCTCGTTCATACTCTTTCAACTTTTCAGGATGGAGCCTTCCTAACAATTTCAAATGATGCACTTTTACGTCTTCGTCATCAGGATGGCGTTTAATTAACTCTTCAACTACTTCAAGGGCATTATCATAGTCCTCCATCTGCATAGAACATTCAAATTCTATGGATAGAATTTCGTCATCACATAATGCCCCCTTCTTTCTCTCTTCAGTAAGGAGTCTGTATAGTTGAGACCTCTTCGACGGAATCTGTGCCATGATTCCTAATGCTATACGTTGCCCTAGATCTCTCGGTGAATCCCCTGCTTTTGCTGGAAGTATCTGCTCAGCCAATTCTGCTTCCCCATGTTTTGAAAGAACCATCGCCACATAGGGTTTCATAGGCTCTGACAGGCTATTAACAAGTGCTTTAAGTCTATTTACGTCAACCTCTCCATCCGAATAATGAAGGCAAAGTTGTTTCAAAGCCTCATAATCACTATTTTGGCCGAAGTCCTCTTCTTTTATCAGCTGGAGTATAGTCTTTGAGGTATTTTTGAAAACATTGAAAGCAATATATTTGGCAGAAGAAGGGTTGAACTTAAACCCATTCTCGCGCCTTACATCAAAAATCCACTTGAGATAGTCAATATTCTTGGCCCAGAAGGCCATCAGAATAACATAGTTGGCTATATTGACCGTTATCTTTGACCGCATTGATGCAATATTAGCGAAGGCTTCACTATATCTTTCCTTCACCATAAGCATTGATGTAATATCCAATGTCTGATGGTCTTGATGATGCTTCAAATCCTTGGGATCTATCTTCATAACCTCATCAATCCATGACTCATGCCTGTCCAAAACGAATCCCCAGTAACAATATTGTAACTTAACCATACGCAGACTTCTCTCCACCTCTCGAGTTGAGAGCAGCCTGTAGAATTGTTCAGCAAAATTAAAAGCTTCCTGATATTTGTCAAAATTCACCATATCGGGATTCAATGCCAACAAAAGCAAGCCACCCAGATTAACATTATGGCAAGTCAGAGCAAACATCCAGCCAAAAATGTTACTATATGTCAAATCCTGATAAGCTGCAACTTCCTTGTCATCAAACAGGAAAGTTGATTCTATATCAGAGTTCCCTCTTATTGAGAGAATCTCATATCGAAGTCTATAATCCTCTTTGTGTTCTGACGGTAATTGCCTATAGGCAGCTTCAACGTCATCAGAAATCAGCACATTTGTGACTATTCTCATCACATTGTTTTCAGGGAGTGTTAAACATATCTGCTTTGCTTCCTCATAAGCGCCTTTATACAGCAGACGCTGCGCTTCCTTCTCCTTGATGCCAGGGTCTTGGGGAGCCAATTCATAGGCATCATGGAATAAAGAAAAAGCTTTTCCCGTTTGGTCAAAGAAGAGGGTTAGGCCTTTCTGATACTTGATCTTGGCTTTAAGTTGTGTGTTTCTTGTTATCAGTTCTGAGAAAGAATTCTCGATATCGTTCAGCAAGCTTAAAGCGCTGTCTAATTGGAGTTTTTCTATCAAACTTGCAACAGAATTATTGAGTACTGAAAGGAGTTTGTTGACTGTTTCCTCACCTGATGATGAGTTATTTAGGCCCTTAAAGAGATTCTTTATCTCGTCAAGTTTAACTTCAATTTGTGTAAGTTCTTCTCTATCCTTTTCGTGCTCTAAATGTAGTTGATTCATGACTTGTGCAAATCCTTCTTGCATTCTCAAATCATGAATTTCTTGTTTATGTTCGATGATAAAGCTGTAGCAGACATCATCTTTCCGTAATTCCTCTACCCATAGCCTTACCAGAGAGTCATATTCCTTTGACTTGCTTTCGCCTGCTAGGAATTCACGAAGTTCTTCTAAGTGAGTTTGCCAACGATGTTCCTCAATTTCCCTGATTCCCTTATTGACAGACCAAGCCCTTAATGCTTTGCGGAAGCATTCGCGAACATGATCCTCCAAGTTTTTATTCCCGTTGAACCAGGTCTTTATAAGAGGAACATTGCCTGCAGCAACCGAAACCGCAAAGCTTGCTATTGTCTGGAAAATGAATGATGATATTGTTGGTTCCATTCCTTCTAACGTTCGTTTTTTCTTACATTATATCCCGCTTCACCATTACCTCCGCTGCCAATCTTTCTCTTCAGCTCCCAGCAACCTATTATTCTCTTTGCCATTATTATCCTCTCCTCACCTTCATTTGCTCCAGCAAGTCTCTGGTGAATTTCGACAATGGCCTTTTTTCCTGTTCTGCAAGCTCCAAGTGCTTGCCCCAAACAAAGTTAAAAACCTCTCCTTGATTATGGAAAACTCCCTGAAAAGAATCGACCAAGCCTTGATTCACGGCACTGTTGTATGCATTTACCTTATCTATTATTTCCATCACATAATCCTGATGCATTCCGTAGAGTTTATCTAGTCCAAGCCTCTCTACATCCTCTAGTTCTTCATGGCGACCATCATAGGCAATATGAACATCCTGCTCTCTCTTAATATCCTTAGCCTCTTTCATGTTCAGCGGTGTTTGGTCATCAGACGCCTTACAGAGATAGAAGGTTCCTTTGAAATCATCAAAATACGGGTTGATATTCAGCTGGCTCGTACTCTTCCCATGATTACAACAATGACAAGACGGAACAAGATTGTAGAAACATATAGCCAGCGTTGGATACTCACTCTTAGGATAAAAATGATCAAATTCAGGACTTGTATTCGGGTCTCCTTTCTGTACAGGTTTCAGTGTAAAAGTGTATTGACGGTTACAATACGGACATGTTCTGATGTTCAACTTTTCAAATATATCATCTTGTTTCAAGTCGCGCATCACACCATACAATTCCTCCATTGGAACCTTCAGAGCCTTGTAAACGCATTTATAGAGAGGATTGAGTCTTATGTTGCTATTACACGTCACATACCTTGACTGTAGTGCATCACCATCAGCAGAAAGGTATATTTGCAAATTCCCAAATACATCTTTTAAAACAGCCCGAAGCAGTTTCTGACACTGTCGTCTATCGCGTTTTCTCAATCCTTTTGTCTCTTCTTGCAAATATAACATGCTTACCCGCTTAATCTTCTGATATAAAGTTCTATAGTGGTAGGTCTTTTTAAACGCTCCACCTCTCGGTAACTGGCGGGTCAGCGTATATTTGTATCTGTTTCGCCCACTCTTCCCTTCAAAGATTACGCGTTCAGCAGCCTCACACCAATCTGTGCAGGCTTCCGTCATTGCTTGTGCATGTTGATGAAAGATGCCTATCATTTCTTCCTTTCTCTCAATGGACTATATCCACTTAACAGACTCAAAAGTTCGCTTCGCAGTACAGGTTCACCTATCTGCATAATGTCAGCAAGTAACTCGTCATATTTCTCCACAACCTTCTTGTTTGCAGAATTCACTTCACCAAACAGGTTATCAATCTTCTTATGAGCAAATTCTCCCATCGGTAATCCCGGAAGGAAGAATCCGTTTTTCAAAAGGCTATGTATATTCGCCCCAAACGTATTCATCTGCATTTCATAGTTGGGAATTCCTGATTTTAGGAACAAAACGTTTGATTTAGGGATGTCTGACAACACAAAAGGTGAATGAGTAACCAATATAATATTGACATTCTCAATATATTTGTAAGTAATGCCTCGTAGCATTATTATTAGATTCCAAACCCATTGCCGCTGCCACTCTGGATGAAAATACAGTTCTATCTCTTCAAGTATCAGGTTAATATTCCTGTATCTTGTTTCCGTACTGGCTATGCTGTCTATGTTGTTTAGATGATACATCACGGCGCCCACCACCTGTAGGAACTGTTTCTCACCAGAGCTGAACATCCTATAGGGGATTGGTTGTTTATCATCGCTATTTTTCAACCTAAAGACTATGTCCCAAGTAAATATCCTCGGTGGCATCATCTCCTGGTCTTCAAACGTATTTTTGTCGTATTTTGAACGTAGCTTTTCTATATAAACATTCCAAACCAGGGATTCAACCTCCTCACCAAGTTTTGGCTCCATCACATCAGTGTCAGCCCAAATAGCCTTCTGATTGCAAAGGTCAACATAGAAACGTATCGTTTGTCTAAGCTTAAGCGTAATGTGCGATTTCTCGTTACAGTCATTTTGTAAGATCTTAAAACCGTTCTTCAATTCGTCTGAGATGGCCTCTTCTTTTGTAATTCTTTGAAAAAAAGGAGCATCTCTAACAAAGGCCATGGTCTTCTTATATTCGGGATAAGTATCAAAAATAGATATCGTTTTGTAAATTATATAGTGTTGACTTTTATATCTTGTCGTTAAGTTCTCTTCCTTGCACGTCAGGGATTCAGGTACAATCTGAAATTTCACCTTTTCTCCATGGAACTCAAGACCATTACGCCAAAACTCAATTACCTGTATAATGAGCAAAGCCCATTGTAACTGAGCCAAGTTCATCGCAGAGAACTCTTGCATAGACGTAATAATCTCATCTACGCGACCATCGTATTTCCTTATTCTTTTCAGAGCCGTGAGAAATTCCATCAAGTCGCTCTTTAATGGGAGGTACCGTTTTTTGTCCTCTTTAGCCAATTTAAGAATGGCTCGCAAATACTCACGCTTAGTACCATTATAGTCCTCATTCTTATCAATAATATCTACCAGCGAAAGGAATTGGTTAATAATTTCCAGTTTGAGGAATTTAAAAATCTCTTTTTCATTTGATTTGGTACTGATTCTTCTTATTTCATCTGCAATGTCACCAAGCCAATTCGTGTTCTTATACCACTCAAATCTCTCCTTAATGGTTTTTTCCTTCAATTTGGTACTCTCCAGTAAGGTCAGTTCAATCATAAAAGGTTGCTTGCCATTAAAATCCATCAAAAGCCCATCGCCTAATGATGATGAAGATGACATAATCAATGATAGCAACCGTTGGTCTGACAATTCCTTTTCCCTGTTAATATCTATATTTCCCCATTTCCTATAAGGGTGTAAACTAATGGGTGACTGATAACCATCGTTTTTGTGAAAAACCCTATATAGCCAGTATTTCTCTTCTTCGCTATTACCACCTGCCCCATAGTTTTTTTCATCAACAAAGTCAGTCAGGTTATATGCATAGTGAGAATAATTATTCACCAACGTGTAGAAGAAGTCCTCCTTCACTTCTTCTTTATTCAACGTCCTAACGTTGTTCTTAAAAGAATTATCATTAGCGACAACCGCTACCTCCTGCAAGTCAGGCTTTATCATCTCCTTGGTTTCAATCATTCGGAGAATTCTGTTTCCAGACTGTAGGTACAATTCAGCTTTTACGCCCTCTATCCGAATTAAATTCTTTTGAGGATCCATTTCATATCGGAGAGCACAGTTGTTGATTAGACGTATCATTAACTCAATAAGAGTACTTTTGCCCTCACCGTTTTTGCCAACAACCGCAGATACGCTTATTATTGGCTTCTTACAGATGTTTTTTTCTTTCACCCAGTAGAAATCATCCGAAAGCCTCCAGCCTCCATTTTCTTTGAAGGCAATCTCACCCTGACCACCTATGCTGAAACCATTACATAGGTAGTACATCTGATCTATCTTCAGACATTTCAAGATGTGTTCCGCACATCCTTCAAGAGGTTTTAAAGCTATAATTCTAAACATATTGTATAACTCTTGTATGGTTTTTGAATGATATCGTCTCGTATGTTGCGATATCATCGCAACCTTTCTCACCGTCCCTTTCTTCGATGGTTTCCCCATCGAGTCTATCTCATACTTTCCATTTCCTCCTCCACCATCTTCATCAGCTTCGGCAACATCCCCCCAATCTTCAGACACTTCACCTTGCCATACCTGTCAAAGTCCATATCATACAGCAACTCATTCGCCAATTCTTCATCCATGTCCCCACCATAACCAGCGGCTACGACGGATATAGCAGCAAGTTTACTTGCCCCCTTTTCACCTCTTAAGTGCGAACTATTCAGTATCATAGGCAAAGTCTCATACAAGACATTGCAATAATGTAGCATCGTTGGGAAATCTTCGGTATCCTGAAGATAAGCGTCAAGCATCTCTTCTTGATACTGTCGAAGCAAGAGAAAAATCTTTCCTTCCTAATCTTACCCTTCAGGCACTGAGGCTGAGTCATCACCCAGAACAGCGCATGCGACAGAACCATCCTATCCTCAGAACGATGATAGTAGAATATGCTATCCTCTTCCGATGACCACGATTCATGCAGTTTCTGCTCCATCTGGCTAATCATCTGCTTACGAACCTCTCTCAGCTTTTCCCTATCTTCCATAGAATTATAAATAGTGAACCATTAACCCCTTACCGTCTTCATTACCTCTTTACTAAATCCTCTGGTAAAGTCCGACACCTTCATAATAGTCTTCTGGAAATCCGTCAAGATCCCAAGTTCCGAAATAAGCGTGGTAGATTGGCACCAGTCCATCAAATCCGGAATGTAGTCATCTTGTTTCTTCGGTTTTACCCTGATATGGGTTAATACCGCTCTTTTTCCTTCATCATTCACATCCTCTTCAGAGTATTTCTTCAACAGCGTCTCTATCTCATGGTATTGTTCGATGATTTGTTCATCAGCAATCCCACAGATATAGGGTTTTATACATCTGGCCCAATACGATGTTGATTCTTGACTATCCTGCGTGTAACCGTATATTCGCTTAAAACCTTCATGCACATGTCTAAAAACATATCGCACATTCATCAACTGTTCAATTCTGCTTTCAGATGCTGTAATCGATAACATTGCATACGATATATCTCGTTGTATTTGCGTACAAAGAAAATGTAAATCGTTAAAATCTTTCAGTAGTCTGGCCACATTACTAGATTGTCCCGTAGCAATTTTACTGACTTTTTCTACCTGAGTATAAAAGGAATCAAAGATCGAGTTATAACCGACCTGCTTAACGCTATGCATCATCAAAATCCTCTGTAGGTTTGTCAGCGAATCTGAAGGTTGCATTTCTGGTTCGTTGTTTACTTCGATATATAAATCTACATATTGAGTCAATTCCATATCATTGGCTATACACTTTGAAGCCAACTTAGCTATTTTACAGATGATATTGAGGAATCTAAGCATATGAACATCACCAGCTTCAGCCGTAAGTCGCTTCATTTCCATCTCCAAATCCTTAGGAATTTCTGCATAATGTTCAAATAGACATCTGCTATTTTTTGTATCAAAATTTACAAAACCATCTTTAAAAACCTTTATCTCTCCGTCAATGACAGCACACTCATAGGCATCCGTCTGTTGCAGAATTGGTTTCATAACACTCCATAGCGCTCTTCTCTCCAACTTTTCTTCAACACCGAAAAGATGTTTGCTCATTTCGTAAATTGACACGAGCATTCTCCGGATACTATATAGCCGTTCCATCTCAACTGTCGAATCTGATGCTCTTATATGCTCGCGTAGTATGATGCAATTTTCCATTGAATAAAACCACGCACAATACGCTAGTCGGAACAAATTCAGGTTGTCCTCTGAAGAATTACCAGAATTCTTCAGACTACGATAGCCATTCAAATAGACATTCAATTCCTTGAATGCATCATCAATTATCGCGCCCTGTTGCTGATAGATTCTCAGATATTCTTGCGTCATAGACTCTTGTCACTTTTCCCTGTGGCTTTCCGCAGGGCTTATTGTTATGTATGTTGCGATACCATCGCGACCATCTCCCTCTTCCTTCTCCCACATCCCCCACATGGGGCACTTCTCTAACTCGGAATATTCCCCGTATTGGGCTTGGGCATCACAGAGCATGTCTGTGAAGCGGGAGCTGC
>AUXO015001776.1_pt1 | contig 10265 bp, 11 predicted proteins | sample 768731 | NCBI WGS metagenome assembly AUXO01 (sample SAMN02715735, study PRJNA202380) | gut metagenome | biome: sheep rumen | host: Ovis aries | place: New Zealand: Palmerston North | reverse complement strand
ATAGAATACAATGCAAGATTCGGAGACCCTGAATCAATGAACGTACTTGCAGTATTCGACTATGACCTTGCAGAAATATCAAAACAAATAGTCGACGGCACACTTGACAAGGCATTATTCGAAAACAAGGCATCAGTATGCAAATACATTGTACCAGACAAATATCCAAACACTCAAGCAGCAGATAGCATAGTAGAGGTGGATGAAGAAAAAATCAACCAGATGGATGCACAGGTATACTATGCGGCAGTGTATGAAGATGAAAATGAAGACATAAGATTAACCTCATCACGTGCTATAGCAGTACTTGCAGTACGTGACACGATAAAAGAAGCAGAAGAAGTATGTGAAGAGGCAATAAAATACGTTAAAGGTGAAGTATATCACAGATGTGATGTAGCTACCGAAAAATTATTAAATGAAAAATTAGAACATATGAAAGAAGTTAAATCCTAAAACTTCTTAACCATCCTTTTTTTAGATTATGATGTGTTTTTATTTTTTCTTAAATCTTTAAACAGAATTATTTCAATTAACTTTTTTCTTTGAAATTTTTAATAAACAATTCTTTTTCAATATATCTGAATAACCATAGCCTTTTTTTTATTATAAAAAATATTCATAATTATATTATTATTCTTGGTTGTATCATTTATTTGATTCTTATCCAAAGGCATATATTTTTAAAATTAAAAAATAAAAATAAGAGGGTATGACCTCCAACTAAAATATAAAAAACAAGGAAAAAATTATTTAAAGCATAATCTTCAATATAATGATAATTGCCATATTTTAACAGTATTTAATGATGTAAGTAGGTACTTGAAATCGAAAAACTGTATATTATCTCTAAACTAATAGTATAAGTAAGTTAGAAGAACTATCACGCTTTAAAAAATAAAAATAATACTATAGATATAAGAGATGATGGAAATGAAAAAATTAAATCTAAAAAATATATTAATCATGGCATTAGCATTAATGGCTGTAACCTGCACAGTAGCAGCAGTAAGTGCTGACGATGTAAGTGCTGCTACAATCACTAATCAAGGTGGAACATTAACCCTGGATGGTTTACAATTTAAAATACCAACCGGATTCACAACAGTTGAAAGCGAACAAGACAACTCCGAAGCTGGAGATGCTGAACACATGGATGGAACACAAGTAGACACAGAAGTATCACAAGAGTACATGAGTACAAACGGTGAAAAACTCGATATACAAGTAGGAAGCAGAGCAAACTCCAAAATTGATACATAAACCTTCCAAATGCACAGAAAAAAACCATTGCAGGAAAAGATGGATACTTCTGGACAGAAATGGATGACGGCAGAACAGAATACAAATTCGAATACCTACAAGATGGAAAAATAGTAAAAATCGTAACCAACAATGAAGATGTGATAACCCAAGTGTTAGCATAAACACAAACAAAATAATAAAATTATTAATACTATGATAATATGATTAAACTCCATTAAATGTGCATAAGTTATAAAAACTTTTAACTCCTTATTTTCTTTTTTTGACAACAAATTCTTATTCTAATTTTATATTTGTCTTATATTTGTTGTCTGATAAAGTTCAAATTTTCATTTAATGATAATAATCTTCGACTTTTATATTTTCACTTTTTGTAGTAACAAATTTGTTCATATAATGATACGTCTGTCGGAAATAACTTAAAAAGAACAGACCCCCGAATCGACAGCAACATAACTTGGTAAAGTGATTTGTTTGAATGCTTGTTACACCTATGAAAACTACCCTTTGAATACATAATTTTTTAAATTACAAAAAACATAGTAATATATTATTTATTGTTAAAATATGATAAAAAATATATTTTTAATATAAGGGTATTATGGGAAAGGATAAATATGCAACACTTATTATCAATGTCTGATGTAAAAGATCAAGTTTTTGAAATAATTGAACTTGCAGAAGACTTAAAAAACAAAAAAGTAACTGATAAACCATTAACAGGTAAATCTTTAGGTATGATATTTGAAAAATCATCAACACGTACAAGAGTATCATTTGAAGTTGGAATGTACCAATTGGGCGGACAGGCACTCTACCTGTCAAGTGATGACTTACAGTTAGGCAGAGGAGAAACAATAGCCGATACCGCAAGAGTATTGTCAAGATTTCTGGATGGAATAATGATAAGGGCCAAAAAACATTCAAACGTTGAAGAACTTGCAAAATACTCCACCATACCCGTCATCAGCGGATTAACAGACAAGGAACATCCATGTCAAATCTTTGCCGATTTACTGACAATAAAGGAATACAAAGGAGATTTCAATAGAAAACTTGTATTTGTTGGTGATGGAAACAATGTATGTAACTCTCTATTGCTTGCCGGAGCATACACGGGTATGGATGTAACGGTAGCATGTCCTGAAGGCTATGAACCTAATGAACAGATATATGACTTGGCCAAAAAGGAAGCTCAAAAAACCGGTGCAAACATAACAATCGAACATGATGTATATGAAGCAGTGAAAGATGCTGATATATTATATACGGATGTATGGGTAAGTATGGGCGATGAAGAAGAGAAAGAAGAAAGAGAACGTATATTCCAGGATTACCAGATAAATATGAATCTGGTAAACAAGGCAAAGGATGATGTGATAGTAATGCATTGCTTACCTGCAATAAGAGATCAGGAAATAACCGATGAAGTAATGGTGTCATCACATTCAGCAATATGGGATCAAGCAGAAAATCGTCTGCACGCTCAAAAAGCAATAATGTATAAATTATTATAGATCCATCCCAATTCCTTTCCATAATAGATTAATAAGAGTGATACCATGTTATCAAAAAGAATAATTCCATGTTTAGACTGTGACTTGCAGGTACCTGAAGGAAGAGTTGTTAAAGGAGTGGAATTTAAGCAAATAAGATATGCCGGAAATCCCGTGGAATTAGCAACCAAATACTATGAAGATGGGGCTGATGAAATAGTATTTCTGGACATCACGGCCTCTCATGAACGAAGATCCACAATGGCTGATGTAATCAAAAAAACAGTGGAAAACGTATTCTGTCCCATATGTGTCGGTGGAGGAATACGTGAAGTAAAGGATTACGTCAACATGCTAAAGGCGGGGGCCGATAAATGTTCAACAAATACCGCCGCAATAAAGGATCCATCACTGATAAACAGGGCTTCAAGTCATGTTGGCAGTCAGGCATGCGTAATAGGAATTGATGCTAAAAGAAGATATGTCGACAATCCGTCAGAAAAGGATGACCATTACATAATAGAAACCGATGAGGGATACTGCTGGTTTGACTGCAGCATATATGGTGGACGTGAATTTACCGGTATTGATGCAGTAAAATGGGCCATAGAATGTGAAGAAAGAGGAGCCGGTGAAATATTGCTGACAAGTATGGATCGGGATGGAACAAAAGTAGGCTATGATCTTGACTTGACAAGAACAATCAGCAGAAACGTATCCATACCTGTAATAGCATCCGGAGGAGTTGGAAATCCGGAACACATCTATGAGGCATTTGCAAAGGGTGAAGCTGATGCAGCATTAGCTGCAAGTATATTCCACTTTAATGAATATCCTATACCTGAAGTAAAAGAATATGTGAAATCCAAAGATATCGACATGAGAATATAAAAATAGAGGTTTAAAATGACTTTAATCATAAATGTAACAACACCTGATGGAATTGTAATGGCCTCAGACAGCAGACAATCTCAAAGGAACATTAAACAAATCACAAGAATATCTACCAACACGGCAGATAAGCTATTTCAAGTCAATAAGCAGGTAATCGTTGGAACGGCTGGCCTGGCATTTTTTCCCAATGAGAAGGGGATGCCAACAAACGTTTCAAAATACATAAATGATTTTTCCAACGACAACGACCTTGATGAGTTAACGGTAAAGGAGATAGCCTACAAGTTACATGATTATATAAATGCAAGATATCCATGGGAAAAACAGCTTGACTTATCCGCCCAGCAATTAAAGATTGAAGCAGAACAGAAAGGTGCACAGGTATTGTCCATTGAAAAGTTGGAAGATTCGATAGAATTTAAAATAAAACAGGTAAACGGTCGGATAGAGGAAGGACACCTTGATATTGAAGCGGTGGATATACTTGTAAGCGGTTATAACGATGACGGCACTACCCAAACATATGAACTCAGATGTCCAGGTGAAATAACACTTGAACGTGACGTCGAGGAATATGGAAGTACATGGGTAGGTCAGGGGGATGTAGTATCCAGAATCATATTGGGATATGATTCAAAAATGCTGAACATGCCGGTATTTCAAAGAAACAACAATCAGAAGAATGAAATGATTACTCAATTGCATGGACTTGAATACAATATCCAGTGGGGTCTTATGACATTGCAGGATGCCATTAACCTGGCTGTATTTCTGATTAAGTCAACTCAGATGATACAACGCTATGCAGATGGAATAAACATGGATATCGGTGATGTTCAAAATGTTGGAGGACCAATAGACATAGCAGTAATACGTGATGGGGAAGGCATAGAATGGATTAACAAAAAACAGTTATACTATCCTCAAAACATTTAACTCTCTTTTTAAAACTATTTTTTTTAGAAACGTCCACTATCAAATTATGAATTATAATTGGTGATTGCAATGATAAAGAATACTTTTACCATAGAATACGATGATTATCCCGGTGATTTTGATTTAGCATTAACGATGAATTCCGGTCAGACAAGCCAACCTCCATGGAGAAATGTTGATGGGTCTTATCATGAAATATTGTCTATAGATAACGACTACGTGCTGGTAGAATTAACTCAGGAAAAGTTAAACGATGATATATTGGTGACATATTACTCGGAGAATGATGTTGACTATGAATCAGTTAGGGATAAACTATTCTACATCTTTGACCTTGACTATGATATTACTGAATTATATCAATATCTGGAAGACAATGAAGAATTGAATGATGTGTATCAGTTCAATACAGGATTAAGATTATTCAAGGCTCAATATCCTTTTGAATCAATAATATCCTCAATATGTTCTGCAAATAATTCCATAAAACGATGGACAAAATCAATTGATGATATAAAGAAATCATGTGGTAGAAAATTCATATTTAATGATGATGAATACTATATATTTCCAAATGAAGATGAGTTCCTGCAAATACCTGAGGATAAGTTGAAGTCCTTTGGTGTAGGTTATAGAAGCAGTTACATGATTAACTCAACTGGGATGATATTGGATGATGAAAACTTCCACGAAGATATATTTGAAATGGATTATTCTGATTCATTTAAGAAGATAATTGACTTGGAGGGTGTAGGTCCAAAGGTGGCCGATTGTATTCTTTTATATGCATATAACAAGCATGAAGCTTATCCTGTTGACGTATGGATTAATAGAATTACTACTTATATGTATTTTAACGGTCAAAAAGTGTCCAATAAAAAGATTATGGATTTTGCCCAGGAACGATTTGGCAAATATTCCGGATATGTGCAGTTATATCTTTTTAATTATGCTAGAGAATCAGGACTGATGGATAAAATAAAATCCAAGAAATAAAATTATGATAAATAAAATAATAATGAGAGAAATGTATTTTTGGGGGTGAAGGGTAGAATGAATATATAATATAAATTCTATAATATATAGTATATTCATTCTTATTAATAATATTTTGCTATTTTTAGCTACTTTTGTAATAACTTAGTCATCTTCAATTATTACTTTATTCATTTTGTCGCCTTGTCTAATCTCATACACGACATCCATACCGTCAATCACTTGACCGAATACTGTGTGAACTCCATCAAGGTGTGGTTGAGGGCTGTGAGTAATGAAGAATTGACTTCCACCGGTGTCTTTACCTGCATGAGCCATGGATAAGGCACCTGTACCGTGTTTATGTGGGTTTCCCTCTGTTTCACATTTGATTGTGTAACCAGGTCCGCCAGTTCCGTTTCCGTTAGGGCATCCACCTTGAATAACAAAGTCAGGAATAACTCTATGGAATGTTAATCCATCATAAAATCCTTCTTTTGCTAGTTTTTCAAAGTTTTCAACGGTTCCTGGTGCTTCATTAGGGAATAATTCTAATGTAATGTCACCTTTATCAGTTTTAATTATAGCCTTTTTCATATATTTCACCTTATACTTAACTTTATAATTATTAATAATTAAATTTAATTACTCGTTTATCATAACACCTGTTGATGTAGAAAGTTTTATCATAAAATATAAATATAAATAATAATGTAATTTAATTTTATCATTTTTATTATTTCATTAAAAAAAATGGAGGTATAATATGAACACAAATGAAATAAAAGAAACTTTGGATGAATATGTCATGCATACCTATGGAAGATATGACCTAGTCATCGATCATGCCCATGGCTGCATGGTATATGATACCGAAGGAAATGAATATATCGATTGTGTTGCAGGTATAGCAGTAAACAATATCGGCCATACCCATGAAAAGATGACCGAAAGCCTATCCAAACAATTGGATAAAATGATACACGTATCTAATTTATACTATACTGAAGAACAGGCAACATTTGCAAAAAGACTGGTTGAAGCTTCACCTCATGATAAGGTATTCTTTGCAAACAGTGGGGCAGGAGCAAATGAAGGAGCTATAAAATTAGCAAGAAAATACACAGGTAAAGGTGAAATAATCGCCACATGGAACTCATTCCATGGAAGAACACTCGCAACAATAACCGCTACAGGTCAACCTAAATATCAAAAAGGATTTGAACCATTACCAGCAGGATTCAAACACGTCGATTACAACAATATCGAACAGATTAAAGAGGCAATCACAGATGATACAGCCGCAATACTTGTTGAACCTATTCAAGGTGAAAGCGGTGTAAGAGTACCTGATGACGATTACCTGCCAACACTTAGAAAAATCTGTGACGAAAAAGGAATACTTTTAATATTGGATGAAGTACAGACTGGTTACGGAAGAACAGGTAAAATGTTTGCATCAGAATTAACAGGAACAGTTCCTGACATAACCACATGCGCTAAAGCAATTGCCGGCGGATTACCAATGGGAGCAGTACTTGCCAATAATGAAATTGCAGATGCATTCCAGCCAGGTAATCATGCAACAACATTCGGTGGCAGTCCATTTGTATGCTGTGCAGGAAATACCGTTCTGGACATCTATGAAGAGGAAGATTTGGTAAACAAGTCTCATGAAAACGGTATCTACTTCAGAGAAAAACTAGAAGCTCTCAAAGCTAATCATGACTGTATCGTCGATGTAAGAGGTCATGGTCTAATGGTTGGTGTAGAACTTAACTATGAAGCTGATGATTTGGTAGCTAAGGCTCAAGAAAAAGGAGTACTTATAAACGTTGCAAATCACACCGTTATAAGATTCGTACCACCACTCATAATCACCAAAGAGCAATTGGATAAAGTAGTAAGCGTAATTGATGAAATATTACCTTAAACTACCTTATTATTCTTTTTTTAACTATTTTTAAAAGCTTTATTCATTTAAATACTTTGTATTATTATGAAGAAAGTGTATATATTTATAATCAACCCATACTGATCTTATTATTGATATTATCTGCAGTACAAAAGCAAATGCTCCTAAATACAGCATTACAATAACATTAGGCATCAGCAATCCGCAGATAATAATCAGTATCCAGGGCATTTCATAGACAACACCCTCAAGTAACCACATATTATTCTTTGTTTTAAAGCCCATGTAGATAAAGCCTACACCATTAATAAAGTTAATCAATGAAAGCAATACCCATAATGAATTAATAATAATATCCGTTATTTTCATTTACACACCTTTAAAAAAATATTGAAAAGGGCATTATTTATTTTAAAAGTCCCTGTTTTTATTCTCAATTGCAGACTCATTTTTTAATTTATCGGCAGTTTCAATTCTTTCAACAACCTTCTGACCTTCAATAGCCATCTGATTAAAGGAATCAATCATTTCTTTCATCTTTGGGAGAGCTGATTGTTTATATGTACTTACCTCTTCAACTGCAGCTATTGCCTCACTAAAGGCTTCCTGAAGAACTTCTGTAGAAATCATTGTTGAAGCACTTGATTTTTGGATCTGATTTCCCTGCTGACGTAGAATATGGGAAGTTGATGTAATTATGTCACTTGTAGTATCATTTAACAGATTGATTTTATCCATTACAATTTTTTGGTCATATAGTGCCGTTGCAGCAATTACTCCAGTTTTTAAAGCGGTTATTGTAACATTTTTCGCACGATTAACTCCGTGGATAAGTTCCTTGTTGTTTTTTCTGATAGTATTTAATGAAATGATTCCCTGTTGGTTAATCACAACCATCTGTTGTAAGTCCATTACCCTTTGTCTTAATGGGAACAGTATCTCTTCCTTTACTATTGCAATTTTTTCGGAATCTATTCCTTCCATTTCAGCCTTGCTTATTTGTGATTCAATGGATTCATCCATCATCTTACCAAGTTCAACATCAGCAATCAGTTTATTGGTTGTTTCTCTTAATGCGTTTTCTTCATGAAGAAGTGTTACATTATCGTTTTCCAATACCTTTCTACTGTTTTCAAGAGAATCAATAATATCATCTATTACCGGTTCAGCCTTCTGGTACTTGGCGAAGTATTTCTTAACTGGGTTTTGTAATTTTTTAAGAATTCCCTTTTTTGAAAAGTCAACCTGGGCAGGATCTAATTGTTGAAGCTGTTTATCCAGTTGTATTATTTTTTCTCCAATATTATTTGCATCTTCTCCTCCATTTGAAAAATCAGCTAAACGATGAGTCAACAGTTCATTTTGCTTGCTTGACTTGTCCATATCGTTTATTCCAAATTTATCTATTGGTTCTATTATTTTTTCTCTTTCATATGGATTATTTAAATCAGAATCAAATATTGCATCTGCATTTGTTTTTGCCTGACTTTTAAGAGGGGAATCTTCCAGTTTTTCTTCCTCCTCTTTAAGTGTTTTTTCAACATCATTTCTTATGCTATCTACATCAAGTGAATATTCGCCCATAATATCAACTCATTTATTTAATTATATTCCTTTACAGAATCTATCAGTTTATCCATTTGATCTATCAGATTCTTAATTGTTTCATCTGACTTACTGTCCTTGGACATATTCATAAGCAGTTCATATGTCAAGTCATCAATTTGTTTATTAAATAATTTCAATGTCTTAATTCTTACTTCTATCTGTTCATCTATATCTTCTGAGTATTCATTTGAATACCTGAGCATATCCAGGGCAGTTTCTGATTCACTCATAAATACCCTATCCACATTTTCCACGCTTGAAATGAATTTGTCATATGTTATTTGAGGTGGAGCAAATCTTTTTTCAATAAGTTTGACTGCATTTGTCTTTTTATATGAAAATTCTTGTTTTAATTTTAATATTTGCCTTTCATATTCGATAAATTTTGGATTGATATTTGAATACTCGTTGTTTTTGGAATTCATATACGTTTTTATTTTATCTAATTTAATAGCTCTTCTGACTTTGATAATTTGTCTAATCTTATAAAGCGGAAGCAAGAGTAGTGCGATAAATATTAATATTACAATTGTATTATTTAGGAATATTGCCGGAACAATCATCATTATCCACATTATATAATATAAGGTTATTTTTCCTATAACTGGATAATATGCCTTTTTAAAGTCATTCATGTTTGCCATGTTGTTATTTATTCTAATAATTGAAGCTTTTCGTGAATCTGGAGAATACTTAAGAATTTCATCATCATCAAGAATTCCTTTTGCAGGCTCCAAATTGCACTCCACTTTAGTCAGTGTTTCTGTGAATTGGACCTGATTGCCTTCAGTATCATACATGGCAGAATCAACAAATTTTAATGGAGTAGTCAACCGCAATATCTCCTGCTCCTTTTTTGTTATAATGTTATTATCTTTTTTCATAATTAACTTCCACTAAAATATCTATAATTAATTTATCCATTCTAATTATTAATATGTTCCATTAAAATTTTATAACTTGAATGATGATTTTTATAATAACATTAATCAAGAATGAAAGTGGACCAAAAAGATATATTCTTACTTGTAATTTACACTTTTATTTTGAAAAAGAAAAAAATACAACACCACCTTCCACCACTCCCAAAACCAAACTCATTTTATATTAGTAATGTTCAATCAACACATTAAAAAAACCGTAACTCTAATTAATCAAAATACTTAAAAAAATGG
>AUXO011773282.1_pt1 | contig 10265 bp, 19 predicted proteins | sample 768731 | NCBI WGS metagenome assembly AUXO01 (sample SAMN02715735, study PRJNA202380) | gut metagenome | biome: sheep rumen | host: Ovis aries | place: New Zealand: Palmerston North | reverse complement strand
GCTGTTTCCATTCCGTCAGTTGAAATTTCCTTGTTTTCTTTCCATTGTTTGAGTATGCTCATAGCATTCTCATAGTCCTTCAATGGAACTTCAAAGAAGTCACAAACAAACTCATCGTCGGTTGAAACATAGCATCCTAAATTTGAAAGGATGTCAGCAAACTGTTGGTAATTCCAGTTGAAATACTCGTGAACTCCGTATTCACGTTGCTGCTTTACTACATGAAGTCTTTTTCCCATAACTGTATTTGTTTTTAATTGTGATGCAAAGTTAGATATTATTTCTGATATGACCAAAAATATTATGTTAAAATATATTAACAAGCGTAAGTTGTCTGCCAGTTGCTTGCGAGATCATTAAGTGTGCTGCAAGAAATACGGAACGGATTGCAACCGCATGGAGTGAACAAATGGCATTTGTTTTCTTCGTCACGATACCCAGACTTGAATCCGTGCATCCAGTTGTCGATCTGATGGTTGATAGCATAGATTGTTATATTGTAACCATGTTTCTTGAAGTACGCCTGTATTTTGATTGGATCCAATCTTGACCTTACATTTTTGGAACATGGATATATGTTTCTCTCATAGTCCACGCTGTTAAGGCAGTCAACATTCTTGATTGCCTTTTCAGCCAAAAGCCTGTTGAGAGTTGTGTACCCTTTGTCAAGTTCCTTTTCCGTAATGTCATCCGAAGTTGCGTTGTAATGCTTCAACGGTCTTACAATGACTCCACGATTGAGATCGATCACGTCATCATATCTCAGATAGAAATGATTGTCTTTATCATATAGTGAAATGATCCTGCCGTCCTTTAGTTGAACACCCATTTGTGTCTGTGACTTGTCGGCTACAAAATGCAATTTCTTCATGATGCTTTTATTTGTTAAAAGAATGTTTCTTTTATTTTTTTGATAAGTTCACTGTTCTTGAATGCGAAGTAGTCACCCTGCTTTCCTTCATACAACTTGTTTTCTTTCGTCGGGTGTTCAATCGGGATGCTGAATATATGCCTGTTTAGCACAGAATCCCAGTCCTTATTGAAAAAATCACTTGCATTGAAATATGCGGAATAGTCATCATTTATCTGAATGAACACATTTCCGTCTGCATAGATTATGAATTGTGATCTTTCTTTTCCATTCACACCTTCCTTTACGTCATTGATCAGTTTGAATATGTCGCCGAAAGTGTATCGCTTGCTGTCAAGGTTTGAATGACACCACTTTACCACATTTGTGTCCATTGTGAGATCGAGAATTGACTGATCAAACTTGAATGTTTTTGTGAATGGCTTTTCAAACATTTTGGGGAAATGATTTCTCATTGCCATTTCAGCAAGCACATTAAGAGTGAGGGAAGCGAACTGGCTTGCACCTACATACACATCATAATATTCTTTTTTTGTGTAAGGTTGTCCTCCTATAATTTCACTACGTTCATAGTACACACCATTCTTCTCAACGAGGAAATTTGTTTTTCCAAGTGAGTAGTCGAACAGATCATTCATGTCAATTCTGTTGTTGTTTATAAACTGTTCCTCTATCCATTTTGCAGAAACATGGAACCTTTCCATAAAGTCCGTAAACGTGCTGAATCCGTTTATCAGTTCGATGAAATCATGTTTTGATTTCTTGATGTCAAATAGAATAAAATTGTTTCCTTTGACTGCTGACTTAAATTTTCCTGTCATGATGCTTTTTGTTTTTATTTGTTTGACGATGCAAAGTTACGGATAAAAAATGATCCCTCCAAATTATTCACGTTAATTAGTGTTAATCGGGAGGGATTATTTTTTATACTGTATAAAGTGTGCGTTTGACAATATAGTATTTACACCATTTTGTCCGTTTTTTGTTGAAGAACTTGAGTGATCCATTGTCATCATGGATCTCTTCTTTATAGTTAAGATCATAGATTTCCTGATCCTGATCAACGATTGTGCGGATGATGTAACGTGCATACTGTTCACTTTCTGCCACACCTACGAGTTCATTCTTGTACTCCTTTCCAGTGTGGTTTCCGTCATAACATATAAAATAATAAGTTTTCTCTTTCATGTTTATATTACTGTGTTTTATTTTTTTGCAAATATACATCCTTTAATAAAGATGTGAAAATCAGCATTGTTAATTTGTGTTAATTCTTTTTATTCTCTCATATTCTTCCATCGTCAGGTTCAGCCCTCTGAATCGTTTCCTGCATATCGGGAATGATCCGTATTCATTTGACTCGAACCAAACTATATCAGATATTCCGTTCTTGTCAAAGACTCTCTTGAAATATTCCTTTGACTTTGTGCTATATCTGATCAGGCATGGGTTTTTCTTTCCAACGAATGCGACCATGTTGCATTTTGTAGGACGTTTTGGTTTGAGATTATCCATGTTTGCCGTAACCCCTATATCCCATCCGTCACCGCTTATGCGTTGTGCTATCTCATTGAATATTTTACCGTGATGCTTTCTTGTGTCTTCTATATTGTTCTGCCTGATGTATAGATGTATCATTTCATGAAGCAGCGTGTTAAGGTAATCATGTTCTGATCGATCATAGTAGTCTGATATAGCAATGATGAAGTCACAGCATCCTACATCTTCTTTTCTTCGATATGCCAATCGTCCCAAGTATAACTTTGCCATTGTGATGCTAAAGTCTGGCTCTGTCAGGTTGTCGTCGAAGTATTTCTTATTGAATGCCTTAAAGTTTTCTCTAATGAATTTTTCTGTAAGTTTCATGCGATAATTATCCTTTTTATTTTTATGCAAAGGTAGGGACTTTATATGACGTGACCAAATATATTCCGTTAAATGATGTTAAGGCTGAATTATATTATGGTTAATTAAATAATGTCATTGAGATTATAATTATCATGCCTATTTTTCATATTCGGATTGATAACAAAAAAGGATCCGAACTGTTAAGTTCAGATCCTTGCTAAAAAGTTCTTTTTAATATGAATGGTTATTATCCCTCAAACACTGTCCAGTAGCAGTCATCGTCATTTTCCTCAATGTCTGTTTGGAACAGTTCTTCGGCATTTGGAAGAATATTTCCGTTTGAGTCTTTATAGAGTGCAATGGCACATTCATCACAGCAAGCGTGTTCTCCAGCAAGCACATATCCCTCATGGAAAACCTTTCCGCAGTTGTCACATACTCTGACGGTTTCGATGCCGTAATCCTCAACTAAAAGTTCATCCCTATCTTCGATTGGAACATTTGCGATCTCTCCGAGAACAAGCAGTTCATAAGGTTTTCCAATTTCATCCTTTGTTGCATATTCCGCAGGGATGATCACGTTTCCATCTGAATCTGAAATGCCGTATAGTCCAGTAACGTCATCCATGTATAAAGAGAAGTCGCCTTTCTGATAACCTTTGATCATAATAATTTGATTTATTGCTGTTTTATGTATTTATTTGTTCCCGACCAGATCAAAAAGATATGAAAGGATCGTGTCCTCGATTACCATGTCATCGTTGATGTTAGAAAAGTCAAATAGGTATCGATCTCCGCTTTCACTGGTGGCATCCAAGCAGAAACTCTCATCTTCGATCCTGATGGCATTTATTGTGTATATTCCATCGAAGTCAAGGAAGTTGAACTTAAAATCGTCCTCCAGTTCTTCTGGGATTGTTACGTCGCCAGTCTTTTTCAGCAGTGAAACGATTGTTTCATTAACATTCTTGTGGAAGTTAATCACGTTCAGTTGTTCATTTCTGAACTCATTGTAGGATGCAAATGTTTTCATAATGTTTTTGTTTTTATTATTTGATGATGCAAAGTTAGTGACTTTATTTGATATGACAAAATATATTCTGTTAAATATTGTTAATGAAACTATTTTATCAGAGTTCGGAGGAAATATAAGATATAGTACATATCAAGGCTATCAAGCGTTTCCAGATCGTAAGGAGTCGTACCTTCTATAAGTGTCATTATGTCATCGAGATATACGAACAGGCTATGATCTTGATCTTCCCTGACCATAAACCAGTCATCCATTTTTGATCTCTTTGCTATCTTTTCAAGAACATTTGCCTGAACAGTATTTATGATAACTTTTTTCATAATGCTTTTTGTTTTTAATATTCAAACCATTCTGCCTTAAATCTATTTCCGTTGCACTTGAAAGAGATCTTGTAGTTGTTTCCATCTACCTTTATGTTTGCATTCCCACAATAGGTTATACACCAATCGACCCAATCATGGAAATGTCTATCATATTCAGACTTGTTATTTCCGAACAGGATCTTTTCTCTCATGCAGTTCTTGAAGTTCGTTTTGAACTTGTATAATTTGATTTCTTCCATAACTGTTTTATTTTTTGATGATGCAAAGTTACTGACTTTATCTGATATGACCAAATATATTCTGTTAAATGATGTTAATGCTGATCAGAATATCATTAAACAATTCACCAGTGATAATCTCATTGAGATTATTGATATTTCCTCGGATGAGATTACAAAGAAAAAAGCATGACCATTATTTTGATCATGCCTTTAATTTAGTTTGTTGGTGTGTATATTCTATCCTGTCTGCTTTCATTTATTTCTTTCGGATGCCATGATATGAAAAGATATGGTTCCTGATCATAATAAACATCCGCAAAGTATTTGACTGAATATCCAAGTGATAGATAATACATCTTTAGATGCTTTGCAATGTAGTTGAACCCATTGATTTGAAGCCTAAATACTTTAATGCTAAACTCAAATTTATTAGACGCTTCATAGATTAAGTCGTCAATGAAATCAATCTCCTTCTCATACTTGTTATGTATGTTTGTGATCGTTTCATGATAGATTATGTTTGCGTTCTTACTCATAGTGCAAAATGTTCATTTATAATGTCATAAATCTTTTTACTTATGCTTTCAGCGGTTTCGTTGTAGTCATTCGGGCTGTACGGATTATCTGCGTCGAAACAATAATGATCGATGATTCTGTATGCTATTTCTTCTGCAAACTCCTTTCTGCATTTGATCTCATTCTGTCTTATGATTTCATGGAAAATTTTTATTTCTTCCTCTGTCGCAAAATCCCATTCAGCATTATACGCAACAACGTCACGGTTATCACATTTATATGTAACGATATTTAATGCTTTGTTTACTGCAACATTGAATGCGTTGAATGATTTTATTCTGTTTTTTGCATTGTATTCATAGATAACATTCCTGTTATTTTTCAGAACAAGAATGTCGTTATCTTTAGGATTTGTTTTTGTATTTTTATTCATATTATTTTTCTGGATATTTTCAAAAACAAAGTTATCAATTTATCTGTCTTATAGGAACGAAAAGATCATAACCGTCATCATTGTCAAAGTTATTGATCGTTTCTGGATATGATGATCCGAACTTGTGCCTTATGTATGTGAATTTCTCTCCGTCCCATGTTGCTTCACTTGCATTTCTGCATGATCCGAAGTATGTCTTTCCTTTAATCAGTTTGTCCGTCGGAATAGCACCACATCTTATGAAGTTAGGTATTACTATGTTGTCATAGGTTTCCTTGTCCGTTCTCGGAGGATGTTGTATGTTTTCATCCGTGAACGGCTTCATGTTGTTAAGAGAGTCGATCATCCTTTGTTTTCGGATTTCTGGCGTGTTCTCCTTTTTATATTTCTCTATGATTTCTTCTCGTGTCATGCTATATAAGATATGTTTTTCACGCCTTCAACGTCAAAACTGTGTTTACAGACGGCACAAGTCACATAAGGAGATGACCCGTAGTCGATGTCCTTGCTCATCCAAACATCACCTTTTTCAAGTTCGAGTTTGCTTTTACAATATGGGCAAGTCACCTTGACTGTTATTTCATGTCTTTCGAGTACCTTCATAGTTATAATGTAATGTTTTCGTTTAACCAATTAAGTATATCCTCTATTGATTCTGTGATAAGATCATCCAATTCAACTGGATCATTCGTCATGTCGGTTGTGATCCAAACGATTGCCTCACAGTCCTGAAAGATTGTCAGAACCTGTGGCTTCAAGTTTTCTGGCAGTCCTTGTGCAACCTCGTCGAAACCACTAATGTGAAGTTCACAAGCATCTTCACGAACACAGTTAATTGGGTTATCCTCTGTCGCTTCGAGTGCAAAACAATAGAGTGAAACTTGCTTTCGTAGCAATTCATGGTCGAAGTCGTCACCGTCAAATTCACACTCACACTGTGAGCAATGGAATGTGTTTTCACCTGTACTGATTACCGTGTTTTCTGCACCGCAAAATGGGCATTCTGTAATTTCCTTAATTTCCTTTGTATTCATAATCGTTTCTTGTTTTTGTTATTACTGGTGCAAAGTTAAGGAGTTTATCTGATATGACCAAATAATTTGAGTTAATAAATGTTAAGGACTTGAAAAAAATAAAAGAGAATGATCCTATTGTGGGTCATTCTCTTTTCTGCCGTTATGCTTAATGCTTTGGCGTAATCTCGTCGTTGATCACCTTCTCGATGAAGTTTTTGTTATGTTCCTGATAGTTCTTTAGGTTGATCAGCGGATCAGTGAGAGCGTTTCCGAAGTTGTAAAGTTGCTCCTGAATGGTTTCGATCATGTGTTCAGCAGTTCTGTATGCGGCATTCTCCGCCTTGACCTGTGCGATGATCTTTCCCTTCTTGATGTCAAACTCATCCTCGTCAGAGCAGGTTGCGATACCTGTCACTGTGAAACTGTTGTTGTAAGAGTTTGTGAGGACAGTCTGCCAGTAGTATGGAATGTCAAAATTGAGATAGCAGGAAAGTTTGCACACCACGTTCTTTGAGCCTTCCTTGTGATATGTTTCCTTACTCAGAAATACAAGTTTGGCGAACTTGTGTGACTTGACTTCTCCGTTCTTGTCAACGAATGTTCCGAAAGATCGTGTGTTCTTTACCTCCTTGAATGTCTCGTTGTCTGCGAATTTCTGTAATTCCTTTTTCATAATTGATTGTGATTTTGGTTTATAAATGTTAATTGACTATTGCTGCCGTAAACTGAATTTGTAACGATCTTGATTGCTTCTGCCAGTTCAATTAGGCGTTTCTTGTTTCTTTCATGAGGAAACATTTTTTTCGCCTTGTCAAAATAAACCTTTGAGATTCCGATCATATATGTATTTTTATTATGATTCCATGTGTTTCTTGAACCTCTCTATAAAGTCATCCGTGACTATCATTTCATCCTGTTCTTTAAGAAACGTGACAGCCTTTTTCATCCATAATGCTTTTTCAAGTGATGACAGCGATGGCGTAAAGTTGAAAGGTTTCATATATGATTCCGCAAGCATTCCTATTGTTGTGCATGGCGTGTCATCATGCAACACGTTCTGAACACAGTCAACATTGTATCTGTAATTGCTTGCTGTTCCCTCTATTCCTGTGATCTTGTAGATGTTTCCGTTATATGCTATAACGTCATCAACATTGAATTTTGAATTTATGTTCATGTTTCTATTGTTTTTGTTTTGACGATGCAAAGTTAAGGACTTTATTTTACATGACCAAATATATTCCGTTAATAAATGTTAAGCGGAAATAAGATATTGCAGTTTCTTCGTCGCCTCATTCCTTATCTGGTTTACTCTCGTCTTTGTCATGCCGTACATTTCAGCGATTTCAGATGCTGAATATTCACGGTCATATTCAATACCATATAGCATTTTTATGATCTCTGATGTCCTCTTGTCTATCTTTCCGAGTGCAGCAAGCACGATTGCCTTTGTGTTCTCCTTCTCTGCCTTGTCCACATAATCATTCTCACTGTTTGTCGCTGAAAGGTACTCTCCTGTGTCGCCTACCGTATAGTCATCATCCGCCACGTTGTCATCAACATATACAAAGTTATGTACATACAGATCATCGTCACATTGAACATCAATGCTGTACTTGTTTAGCATGATTGATCTAAGTTCCTCATTTGATGGCTGTCGTTCATTCATAGTGAAGAAAATGGATCTTTCCTTTGACAGAAGTGAACCTATCTTAGTGTCTGACGGTCTTTTCACAAGCCTGTTCTCACAGTAGTACGTCACCATGTTCCGCCTTATATAATGGTTTGCGAATGTGAGAAGCCTGCAACCTTTTGTGAAGTCGAATTTTTCTATTGCCTCCATAAGCCCGATCGTCCCCTCGTTCACAAGTTCAAGGATGGTGTCTGGATTGTTTGACAACCTTTTAGCCGCTGAATATATGAATCTCTGGTTGCAGTTCACAAGCATATCCCTTGCTCGCAAGTCACCGTCGATCTTATATCTGGTTATATACATATTTTCCTCGTTGAACTCCAGAGGCTTATAATCCCTGATGGATGCAAGATACCGATCGATGCTCTCGTTTCGGCTTACAAAATAGATGTTGCTTGTGTTGTTAATAATCATATCTTAAATTGCTTTTATGTTTTTGTTATGCAAAGGTATGGACTTTTTATGAATCCACCAAATTTTAACTGTTAATTTTTATTAACGACCTTCCTGTTATTTAGCGTGTCAAGAAAGTCAAGTGCGTACAGAAGGCTGTCGATGCAGATCTTTGACTTGTCTATCTCATTGCCTTGAGGATCATACAACTTGACAAATTCCTTCGATCTCTTTTCCATTCCGAAAAGACCTATCGTCAATCTTCCGTACACCTTTATTTTTGATATGAAATGGGTTTCACTCGTCGTCATGGTGCATGAAAGCCTCAACGGAACTATTGTTTCCATTGCCTTGTTTAGATCAAGTGTGGCAACATATCGCTTTTCATCCCTTTTTAACTTAATGCTTCCCATCGTTTCAGCATATCCGCCAACCATGTCTATCGCTTTGTCACGAAACTCCGTGCCAAGTTCTCTTCTCCAGTAATCGTTTAATTCAAAGTTTTGATCCATCATGAATTATATTTGTGTTGCAAAGGTAGATAATTTCCATGACACCACAAAATTATCCACGTTAAACTAAGTTAATGAAAAAACATTTCTATATTTATTATATAATATGTGGGATGATACTTGATAATACAGAATGCTACATGAAAATCATAATCTCATTGAGATTAAAATCTGGAGTTGACGAAAAATAATCTCATTGAGATTAACTTATAGTGATTCATCCGATATTCACTAAATACATGAAACACTTTTTAACATTCATGCCTTTTATGTGCATGAAATAAGTTGTATATTTGCATTGTGAAACGGTGATATGTTATCATTTTATCTGATAACTATTTATAAATCACTGCATTACAAATCAAACAAACATTTTTTAACACTTTGCAAATATCATGAGGCTCATCTTCATGATATGTTAAGAACTGTTAAATATACGAACAATATGTTAAAAACTGTTAAACTGCATGGCATCACAGTTAAAATATGTTAAATCACATCATACATTGTTAATAAATGTTAATATTCGTGTGCTTGATGTTAAGAAATGTTAATCATGCTCCGTAATGCCATCATGCCATCATGCCAGGATGAAAGATAGTTGTTAATATTTCATATCGCTTTTTTATGTTTGACGGATTGATCGATCCCCTTATCATCAAAAATGATATTCGGATCGATCAATTCTTTATATGGCATCTATTTTTCTATCCAGGTTACGATGGTGATTAAGTTCAAGCATTCATATATAATTGCAACAGCAAGCATAGTATCACTACTACACTTGCTGTCTAAAACGTGAAGAACTCTTTTACATGAAAGCATCAAAAAAAGCCAAAACGAAGTATCTATTACTATTGATTCACGTTTATGTTTATATGACTTATTTATCAAGTTGTGGAAATTCTATTAGGTCGTTAAGTTTCTTATTCTTGAAGAAGTCTATGATATGTGATAATGGCTTCATCGTTCCATCTTCTTCATAAATTATATCAAGAGTGTTTAGTGCTATATTCGCAGCGTCATACATTGCGCAACGAAGATCTGATGTTGTCGGTGTGGCATTCGATATTTCAGCATGAAGAACATTGTTGTATATCCTGAAGAATATATTTTCCTGTTCTGGTGTTAGTTTATCCTTTAGCATATATTATTTTTTATTTATATTGCAAATATACAATTTACTTTTGACATTGGAAAATATTTTTACAAATTATTTTTCAAAAAAATTTCAAAAAAATTTTTCAAAAATTTTTTCAATTTTAATTTGCTGATTTTTAATAAATTACAGCAAAATATTTTTCAAAAAATAATTCGCAAAATTAGCAAAAATATTTCTTGAATTATTTTTCAGATTTTCCTTTGTAATTTCTTTCGCACCGCATTCCAGCATAGAATACATCAGC
>AUXO010315108.1_pt1 | contig 10265 bp, 9 predicted proteins | sample 768731 | NCBI WGS metagenome assembly AUXO01 (sample SAMN02715735, study PRJNA202380) | gut metagenome | biome: sheep rumen | host: Ovis aries | place: New Zealand: Palmerston North | reverse complement strand
TTATGATTCTTACCACGTGGTCGGCCTACCATCAGGTGCGGATCATAAGTAGGAGAAGAAACCATACAAAGTATCTCACCCGTTTTCGGCTCTATTGCAACGATACTACCAATCTTTCCTTCCAATAACCTCTCACCAAGCATCTGTAAATTGATATCAATACTTAGCCGAAGGTTCTTTCCCGGTTGAGGAATTACATCATATTCACCATTTTTATAGCGTCCTTGAATACGCCCACGAGCGTCCCGCAATAAAATTTCGACACCTTTCTCACCACGAAGCTGTTTCTCATATGATCGCTCTACACCGATCTTTCCTATATTATCTCCTTGAACATAATAGTCGTCCTCTTCAATGTCCGCCTTCGACACTTCCCCAATATCACCTAGTACATGAGCTGCTGAATTATAATTATATTGACGGATTGTTCTTCGTTGTATATAGAAGCCAGGGAATTTAAACAGTTTTTCCTGAAAGACACCACACTCCTCGGCCGATAATTGAGTCATAAAGACCTGTGGCGTATAAGGAGAATAACCCGGATTCATCCTCTTATCCTTCATATCCCTCATCCTTTTCAGGAAATAATCACGGGAAATCTTCAGCGTCTTACAGAAATCAAGCGTATCCAATTGTGTAACTTCCTTCATGACCACCGTCACATTGTATGCAGGCTGATTATACACCAACAGGTTATCGTTTCGATCGAAGATAATGCCACGACTTGGGTTCTGTGTCTGACGTAGGAAGGCATTACTGTCAGCGTTTTTCTTATAATCAGAGCTCATAATTTGGAGCGTAAACAAACGAATAAGGTAAAGCAATATGACAACAGCCACTGCTCCACCTAAGACAAACTTCCGTTTCTCCAAATTAAAATCTTTCTTCACTTTTATCCCTCCTGAAAACAGCTTCTACACAAAATATGCAAACCAGAGTAATAAAGGTATCTGTTATAATCTTCAAGCCTAATTCTTTCAAATCAAAAAAGGAGAAAGTATCGATCATTTCCACTACACTACAAAAAATAAGTGTACACAAGAGAGTATATTTCAAGTATGGGAAAAAGCCCATTGTAGAGATACAAGGTTCAAACTCTTCTTCAACCTCTTTTATAACCACACCTTTTAGAATTGGCTGCCGCAAAAAAGCAACCAAGGTGATAGCTGCCGTATGCATACCGGGAGTATTACAAAAGATATCAACAGTTAGTCCGATAGCAAAAGCCCATATCAGAAGGATATTTCGGTCGATACCCGAGTTAAGGCTCAAAACGAAGAAGATATAGAGGAAAGGCGTTGCATATCCATAGATATGGACATGACTTAAGACCAATACCTGAACAAGTACCAATCCAACAAACCACCCTATTCGTTCCAAGAACTCTAACATCTTTATCTTTCTTTATTCACAACCGATTCTTCCAATTCCAACTGCTCTTCTATATTCGACCGTTCTACGACTCTCACCTCGTTTAACCGAGCAAAATCTGTAAACAGTTTAACTCGTATCGAATATGAAAGGCCATCGTTGCTATCACCAACATCATCCACCGTTCCGACCAAGACACCTGACGGGAAGATAGCACTATGTCCACTCGTAACAATCGTATCTCCCACCTCAAAGATTGAGTGCCGAGGCATGTCCTTGATATAAGCAAATTCGGGAGAGCCACCCTCCCATTTTAAGAAACCAAAATAGTCGCTTCGCCTGATTTTACAGCTAATACTGCTCTTTGAATTCAAGACAGGGATGATGACAGCATAATGGGCCGACGTCTGGTAAACAATACCAACGATTCCACTTCCGCTTACCACCCCCATTTCTTTTTGCACTCCATCGGCTTCTCCTTTATCAATCGTGATAAAGTTATTGGCATGAATGGTACTATTATTAATAACATTAGCCTTGATGAGACGACAATCCATCAAGGCTTCCTGTTTCATTTGTTCAATAACCGTGGTGTCTGCTGTAAGCTTCTTGTACGCTTCTTTCAGATGTTCCAATTGGATTGATAATTCAGCATTATGCTGAACTAAATCGCTGTTAATGGTTTTCAAATGGAAATAGCCGGTTAAGTTATTTGCCATTTGATAAACTTTTCCCGTCACAACATTCGCTGAAGTAAAAAAAACACTCCCTTGATAGCCGTTGAAACGGAACAACAGCACAAAACTGATAACCTCCAAAAAGATAAAAAGTAACCAGTGTTTATACTTTATTAAAAAGTCCAGCAGATTTCGCATTCAATCCTCACTTAACGCATCAGGAATTGGAATCGGTTGACATTCTTTAAAGCGATACCGGTACCTTTTGCCACGCTCAACAAAGGATCTTCTGCCACATGGAATGGGATTTTGATCTTATTTGTCAAACGTTTATCGAGTCCTCTCAGCAAAGCACCGCCACCGGCCAAGTAAATACCATTTGCAACAATATCGGCATACAATTCAGGAGGAGTCTGCTGCAAAGCATTTAGAATAGCTGATTCAATCTTTGCAATACTACCTTCCATGCAAGAAGCAATCTCTTCGTAGTTCACAGCTACTTCCATTGGTAATGCCGTAATCTTATTCGGACCACGTACGATATATTCATCCGGAGCCTCATCGCCAAGGTCAGTCAAAGCAGCGCCAACATTGATTTTGATACGTTCCGCCATACGCTCACTCACCCTAACTCCATGTTGACGACTCATATACTCCTGAATATCAGCTGTCAAGTCATCACCAGCAATACGAATGGAAGTGTTCGATACGATACCGCCCAAAGAAATTACGGCAATCTCTGTTGTACCACCACCTATATCAACGATCATGTTACCTTCCGGAGCCTCAACATCAATACCAATACCAATAGCTGCTGCCATTGGCTCAAAAATCAAGTATACATCACGGCCACCAGCATGTTCTGCACTATCACGGACAGCGCGCAACTCGACTTCTGTACTACCAGAGGGAACACCTATCACCATTCTCAATGCCGGTGAGAAAAGATGATGCCCCATGTCCACCTTCTTTATCAAGCCGCGGATCATCTGCTCACAAGCATTAAAATCGGCAATCACACCATTTCGCAAAGGGCGCACCGTACGAATTGTTGGATTTTCCTTTTCATACATCAGTTTTGCCCGTTCACCGACAGCAATCATTTTATCCGTCCGTTTGTCTAAGGCAACAACGGACGGTTCGTCAACGACGATTTTTCCATTTTTTGTAATGATAGAATTAGCTGTTCCTAAGTCTATCGCTATTTCTTGTGTAAAAGAGAATAATCCCATAATATCAATGTTTAAAGTGGCGGATGCCCGTTAGTACCATGGCAACGCCATGTTCGTTACAATAATCAAATGTCTGTTCATCACGAATAGAGCCACCAGGCTGGATAACAGCCTTAATACCTTCTTTATCGGCAATTTCCACACAATCAGGGAATGGGAAGAAAGCATCACTAGCCATGACTGCTCCGACCAAGTCGAAACCAAACGATTTGGCTTTTTCGATCGCTTGCTTCAAAGCATCCACTCTTGAGGTCTGGCCTACACCGCTAGCAAGGAGTTGTCTTCCCTTTGCGAGTACAATGGCATTACTCTTGCTGTTCTTAACAATCTTATTGGCAAAGAGCATATCCTCTATTTCCTCTTGAGTAGGAGCCTTCACGGTAACCTGTTTTAAATCGGCTACTGTTTCCACATCCAAATCACGGTCTTGTACCAATACACCATTCAACAAAGAACGGAACTGCTTCTTCGGCAACTTCGCCTCTTTGCGAACCAAGATGATACGATTCTTTTTCTGACCAAGGATTTCCAAAGCATCCACATCATAGTCGGGAGCAATAATGACCTCGAAGAAGAGTTTATTAATCTCCTCAGCCGTTTCTCTGTCGACTACCGCATTCGTAACGATAACGCCACCAAAAGCAGATACCGGATCACCTGCCAAGGCATCTTTCCATGCCTGTAGAACATTTGGACGAGAGGCCAATCCACATGCGTTATTATGTTTTAAGATTGCAAACGTAATTTCATCAAATTCATCAATCAGCTCAACAGCCGCATTGATATCCTGAAGATTGTTATACGAAATCTCCTTTCCATGAATTTGGTCGAACATTGCATTCAAGTCGCCATAGAAATAACCTTCCTGATGTGGGTTTTCACCATATCGCAATTGTTTTTGCTCATCAATAGCACATCTGAACTTAGAATCTTTCTTCTCATCAAAGTAATGAAAGATAGCAGTATCGTAATAAGAAGAAACTGCAAAGGCTTCCTTCGCGAACCAACGTCTTTCCTCCAAGGATGTGGTTGCACCATGCTCAATCAACATATCTTCGAACGGCTTATACTGTGACTTGCTGGCAATAATGACTACGTCCTTGTAGTTTTTTGCCGCTGCACGGATCAAAGAAATACCACCGATATCGATCTTTTCGATAATCTCTTCATCTTTTGCTCCGCTTGCAACAGTTGCCTCAAATGGATACAGGTCGACAATCACTAAGTCAATTTCAGGAATCTCATAGTTTGCCATCTGTTGACGATCCTCTTCCAGTTCTCTGCGGCCGAGGATGCCACCAAAAATTTTGGGGTGCAGTGTCTTTACACGCCCGCCCAAAATGGATGGATAAGTGGTTAAATCTTCTACTGCCTGACAAGGATAACCTTGAGACTCAATAAAGCGTTGTGTTCCCCCTGTTGACAAAAAATGCACACCTTCTTCATGCAACTTAGCCAATATATCATCCAAGCCTTCTTTATGATATACTGATACGAGTGCGGTTTTTATTCTTTTCACTTCAGACATACTCTTAAAAATTAGATATTTGGCACAAAGATAGGAATTTTCGCGCTATTTCTCCCCATGAACACACAAATAATTCTTTCTCTTTTTTTATTTCTATTTTTCATCGCCCGTTAATAATAAAAATATTGTATTTTTACCGCAAAATAAAAACAAATAGAGATTATGAGAAAAACGTTATTATGCACTGTATGTGCATCTTGTTTGATGTTGATGGGTTGTGGCACTACTGCTATGACTTCTTCTAACAATAATGGTGGTGGTATTTTAGGAGGAATCCTAAATGTGTTAAGTAATGGGAACACCATTGCTGATGCAATCAGCAGCGTCATTGGTGCTTCGACCCTTTCGGCTGAGCAATTGGTTGGAACCTGGGATTATAATGGTCCTGGATGTGCTTTTACTTCTGAGAACGCCTTGGCCAAAGCAGGTGGCGAAGTAGTAGCTGCCGATATCAAGCAGAAACTTTTACCGACCTACAATAAATTGGGCATTTCCAGTTCAAACACGAGCGTGACTTTCAATAAAGATAACACATTCAGTGCTAAAATTTTAGGTAGGAGTTTCAGTGGTCAATACACCTACGACGAAAGCACCAGAAGAATAAACATGAAAAGTTTGTTACTGAACATCAACTGTTATGCAAAGCGTAATAGCCAAGGTATTGCTCTTTTGTTTGAAGCAAAGAAGTTGCTTACCCTATTCCAAACCTTTGCCGCTATGAGTGGAGACACAACATTAGGTTCTGTCGGAGATATCAGTAAGAATTACGACGGAGTTCGCTTAGGCTTTGACATGAGATAAAAAAACATAAAACACAATTTTACACAACTATGAAATCTTATTTTAACTTAAAGGGAGCTGTAGCCCTTATCACTGGATGTTCTACAGGTTTAGGTGTTCAAATGGCTCGCGCCTTAGCTAATCAGGGATGCAATATTATTCCTGTTGCACGTCGGGAAGACAAATTAAAGGAAGTTGCTGCAATGTTACATGAAGAGTTTAATGTTGAAGCCTTACCTATCCGTTGTGACATTACAGATACGAAAATGGTCGATGACATGGTGAAGAAAGCATTCGAACATTTTGGACGTATCGATATACTGATTAACAATGCCGGGACAGGTGCTGTTGCCCCAGCCGAAGATATTACGGACGAACAATTCGAAAACGAAATCAAGATTGATTTGACCGGTTCCTTCAAGGTCGCCAGAGCCGTTGCAAAACAGGCTATGATCCCTGCCAAGTATGGACGTATCATCAACATTTCGTCCATGTATGGTTTGGTTGGCAATAAGATTGCACCTTGTTCTCCTTATCATGCAGCAAAAGGTGGTGTCATTAATATGACACGTGGCCTGGCTGCTGAATGGGGCAAATATGGCATTACTGTGAACGCTATTTGTCCGGGATATTTCTGGACTCCTCTTACAAAAGACACGTTGGAAACGGAATGGTTCCAGAATTATGCAAAAGGTGCCATCCCTGTGGAACGTTACGGTAAAGAAGGTGAATTAGACACAGCTGCCATCTTCCTTGCATCTCCTGCTTCCAGCTATGTGAACGGTGTGATGCTTCCTGTTGATGGTGGTTATACCTGCATCTAAAATGAACATAAAACACTTATTCATCAGCGGATTATCCGCCATACTGTTTAGCTGCTCATCCCTCACTTCGAGGGATGAGTCGTTACTTCATTTTGTTGACACACGTATCGGAACGGGAAAGACAGAACTGGGCATTGGAACAGGAGATAATCAAAACGGCCAGACCATCCCGGCTGTCTTCGTCCCCAACGGAATGAATTTCTGGACTGCACAGACCGAGGCTACCGAGAAGAAAGGGATCGCTCCCTACTACTTTGGTCATCATACCTTTCAAGGTTTCCGCAATTCCCATTGGATTGATGGAGGCTGCACTCAAGACTACGGGTCGGTTACGGTTATGCCAGTATGGGGAACGCTGAAATGCTTAGAGGAAGAACGAGAGAGTACGTTCTCGCACGAAGACGAAATTGCTCTGCCTCACTACTATTCCGTTCTCCTGAAAGATTATCCGATACAAGCAGAGGTCACCGGGACCTCACGCACAGGTATTTTCCGTTTCACCTATCGGCAAGAAGGAACGGCTCATCTCATTATCACGCCGAACAGTGATGAGAATGTTGCAGAAATACAGGTTAACGCAGACAAAAAGGAAATCACAGGTAAAAATCCAGTACACCGAATCTACCAAGGGAAAGGTGAGTATGCGGGATTTGATGGACACTTTGTAGTGCAAATCAACAAAGAAATAGAAGACTTCGGTATCTACCACGGCCATGAGATATCCAAGCATCAGAGTGAGGCCCAAAACCTGCAACGGCTAGGTGCTTTCGTTTCGTTCCATGTGAAAGCAGGTGAAGAAGTACTTGTTAAGGTGGCTTCTTCGTTCTGCGATATCGAAGGAGCCAAAATGAATATGGCAGAAGAGAACCCCGGTTGGAACTTCGATACTGTCAAATCCGACTTGGCAAAGATATGGGAGGAACGGCTCGGAGTGATTGAGGTGAAAACCAACGATGAAATCGACAAGCAGAAGTTCTATTCGTCCATGTACCATGCCTCTTTCCTACCTCACGAAATGAATGATTGTGACGGTCGTTATCCTTCGTTTGCCGGCGGGAAGTCCATCGAGGTCACAAAAGGAGCCTACTACGACGACTATAGCATGTGGGATACTTATCGAGCTTTACACCCGCTGCTGAGTATACTTTACCCACAGCAGACGGGAGACATGATTCAATCTCTTGTTCAGAAGTATGAACAGGGTGGATGGCTTCCTATCTTTCCATGCTGGAACAGCTATACATCGGAGATGATTGGCGATCATTGTGCCTCGTTGATGACAGATGCCTACATAAAGGGTATCCGAAACTTCGATGTAGATAAAGCCTACCAAGCCGCCCGAAAGAATGCCTTCGAGATTCCTGACAGTTACGAAGATTACAAAGACGGGAAGGGGCGCCGTGCCCTCGATTCATATCTGAAATACGGATATATTCCTTTGGAGGACCCTGTCATGGAAGCGTATCATAAGGGAGAGCAAGTATCAAGAACCATGGAATATGCGTATGACGACTTTGTCTTGTCGGAGTTTGCAAAAGCCTTGGGGCATGAAGAGGATGCTAAGGTCCTCAGACAACGTTCGTTATCATACAAGAACGTCATTGATCCGCGCACCGGATATGCACAGGGGCGTCACATTGATGGTTCTTTTCTGGATGAGAACAATGCGTTCCAATTCTGTAAGTTTATTACCGAAGGATATCCCAGCCACTACACTTGGTATGTCCCCCACGATGTATACGGCTTGATGGAATGTATGGGCGGAAAGGAAAAGTATGTAGCCAAACTGGATTCGATGTTCACGAATGAATACTATTGGCACGGCAATGAACCTTGCCATCAAGTTGCTTTCATGTTCAACTATGCAGGACAACCGTGGAAGACACAAAAGGCAGTAAGGCATATCATGGAGACAGAGTACAACATCGGTTCTGATGGGCTTTCGGGTAATGACGATGCCGGCCAAATGTCGGCATGGTATATTTTTGCCGCACTGGGATTCTACCCCGTATGTCCGGGAACACCTTATTACATGTTGGCAAGTCCGTCATTCAAGGAGGCAACGATCCACATGAGCAGTGGTAAATCGTTCATTCTAAAAGCGCCAAAAGCATCGCACGAAAACATTTACGTTCAGTCTGTTACCCTGAATGGTCATCCATACACCAAGAACTACATTGCCCATCAGGACATTGCTGCTGGCGGAATCATGGAGTTCGAAATGGGAAACAAGCCGAACGAATCATGGGGGAGTAAGGACGAAGATTGCCCAATAAACTTCTTCCGAAAATAGTTTAGTTTTAAGAAGAGGTCACTTAGCTAGGAGTGACCTCTTCTTTTTTATCTTCAGTGTGTTTCGCTGTCCTTTTAGCATTCTTTTTCCTTAGTTCGTCCAGGTAACTGGCCGTTATCACGCCCGAAGGAAGAGCGATGATAGCAACGCCGAACAAAGAAGAAAGCATACTGATGAAACGTCCCAAATCGGTTACCGGACAAAGGTCGCCGTATCCTACTGTTGTCAGCGTCACCGTTGCCCAGTACAATGCATCAAAGAATGAAACAAAGGTTGGTTCTCCTGTTTCCGGATCAACATGTGGCTCTGCATTAAACATGATCAACGCTGTGAGGAAAATATAAAACAATGCAACCAGTAGAACGGAGAAAAGCACCTGACGTTCCTTCTTCAACACATCAATGAAAATATTTATCTTACTGCTGTAATGGAAGATCTTAAACAAGCGGATGATCTTAAGCATTCTCGACAATCGGAAAATCTTAAACGAAGGACTCAACAAGTTTATTCCAGGCAAGATTGACAGCAAGTCTACGATTGCCATGAATGTAAATGGATACAATAGAAAAGACTTCTTTCCTTTCCCCATTTTCTTATCCGCCACCATCCATCGAAGGACATAATCGATGATAAAGACAATCACCGTAAATGCCTCGGTGTATTTAAAAAACGGATATGTGACTGTGGTCATCAAGGGCAGTATGCTAATAACAATACACCCGAACATGAACCAATGATACACATGATTGATCTCTCCTGACTTTGGATTCACCTCCAAAATGCTATAAAGAAAGTTCCTCATTGATCTCTTTATTTGTTACAACAACAAGACTAATAACCCTCAACTCACAACCGACTATCGAACCAAATCTTTCGGGAATGTCGCAGGCATGATAACCCGTTTCCATGTTTCATATACCCATGTATCGATGTCGTTGCCATCTTTGTCTTTCTTGACATAATATTTCAGGACCAACACATCATCCTCTTCCCGTAAGGTGAAGTATAGCACATTGTCTGTTCCGTTCAATTGGGGGAGGTCAAGACTTTTCTCGACGTGCTCGATATATTTCCCATCCGAAACAACATGATACGTACCTGAACCAATTATTATTGCACCTCGATTAGGAACGACCGTCATATTAGCGAACTTACCTTCCGAAGTCAACATCTTAAAAGAATTACTTGGCTTCAACTCACCGGGAACATCCGGACTACTCGAGACATAGAAGCACATCTGCCAAATACCCTGTAAATTCTGCTTGCTATTTGTTTGTCCCTGCATGATAGGAACGTTGAGAAAGAGAAGCAGCACCGTCCATAAAATAAGTGAAATCCTTTTCATAACAACATCATTTAAATCCGACAAACTATTCCTCATTTACAAATATAATATTTTCTTTTTTTATTGCGAAAATATTATAAAAAATCTGTCCCGATGTTTTTATCGGGACAGATCTGATTATTATTAACTGAAGATTAGAATTCAGCATTATTCGGTGTTCTCGGGAACGGAATGACATCACGGATGTTTGCCATGCCAGTCACGAAGAGGATCAG
>AUXO010775769.1_pt1 | contig 10266 bp, 11 predicted proteins | sample 768731 | NCBI WGS metagenome assembly AUXO01 (sample SAMN02715735, study PRJNA202380) | gut metagenome | biome: sheep rumen | host: Ovis aries | place: New Zealand: Palmerston North | reverse complement strand
GGCACAATTCAGAAACTTATCGCCGAATATAAGGCACAGGGCAGACAAAAAGAACTAGAAGCCACTATCAAGAAAATGAAAAATACAAAATTCACCAGTGTGCCGAAACATCTGGCTTACTGTGAGGGCGAACTCTTTGAACAATATCTGCATGATATGCGGATTGCACAGCATTTCGCCGTCCTGAACCGTCAGGCTATGACAGATGTTATCATCAAAGGGATGCACTGGCATGTCAAAGACCAGTTCACAACCATTCATAATTATATTGATATAGATAATATGATTCTCCGGAAAGGCTCTGTTTCGGCACAGGAAGGCGAAATTCTGATTATCCCCATGAATATGCGTGACGGCAGCCTGATTTGTCGTGGAAAAGGCAATGCGGACTGGAATTCTTCTGCACCGCATGGCGCAGGAAGACTCATGTCCAGAAGTCAGGCAAAAGAAACCTGCTCCATTGCCGAATACCGTAAACAGATGCAAGGTATCTATACTACTTCCGTCAGCATGGATACGCTTGACGAATGCCCCATGGCTTACAAACCCATGCAGGAAATTATTGACAATCTTGAACCTACTGCCGAAATTATCAACATTATCAAGCCGATTTATAACTTCAAAGCCGGCAGCGAAGAAAAACCATGGGAGAAGAAAAAATAATCTATACAGAAAGAAGTGATATTTATGCCGGAAATCTGCCTGCTTGGTACAGGGGGAATGCTTCCCCTGAAAAACAGATTCCTGACCAGTTTATTTGTTGAATATAACGGAAAAGCCGTTCTTATCGACTGCGGCGAAGGCACACAAGTCGCCTTTGCCCAGCATGAACGCAAACTCAGCCGGATTGAAATGATTCTCATCACACACGGACATGCCGACCATGTTACCGGGCTGCCCGGTCTGCTGTTATCACTTGGCAACTGTTCCCGTACAGAACCTTTGGAAATTTACTATCCGGAAGGCTGGGAACGTGTGATAAAAAATCTGTTATCCGTCTGTGACTGTCTGCCGTTTCCAGTCATTCTGCACAGTCTCGCTCCGAAGCCGTTTTCATGGACTGCCAGTCAGATTGACCCCATGCTGGAAATTTCTGCTCTGCCAGTTGACCATAAAGTTCCCTGTATGGGCTATTCCCTGACACTACGGAAAAAGCCTGTCTTTCTGCCGGATGCTGCAAAAGCACTGAATATTCCGGTGAAATTCTGGAAACAGCTCCATAGCGGTGAATCTGTCACGCTTCCTGACGGCAGAACTGTCAGACCGGAACAAGTGACAGGCGATTCCAGAAAATCTGTAAAAATCACCTATACGACTGATACCCGTCCGATTCCGGAAATCATTGATTTTGCAAAAAATTCCGATTTATTTATCTGTGAGGGCATGTACGGCGATACTGAAAAAAAAGAAAGTATGAACCAGAAAGGACATATGCTGATGCAGGATGCCTGCCGTCTGGCATCTCAGGCGAATGTTTCTGCTCTCTGGCTGACACATTACAGCCCGGCAGAAGCTACTCCGGAAATCTGGCTGGAAGATTTGCAGAACATTTTCCCGGCAGTCATAATTTCTCAGGATGGTGAATCTGTAAATTTATAATTTTTATCATGAAAGGGGATTATTTTATGAAAACAGAAAAATTTGTGCCTTACGAAAAATTAAGTAAAAAGGCAAAGAAAGCACTCAACCAGAAAAAACGTGCAGACTGGGGGCTTGTCCGCCCTGCTACACAGGTGGAAACGTCCCGGAAAGCTTACAGCCGTCACGCAAAACATAAAAACAAAGAAAGTGAGAACTGTTTCTATGCATGAAATTCAACAGGAAATCCAGAAGCCAAAAACTATCCTTGTGGGAATCGATACCGGCGAATATGATGCCGGTATCTCCATGAAAGAACTTGAAGAACTCGCTGCAACTGCCGGCTGTGAAACTGTCATGACCTGTATGCAGTCCAGACCTGCTCCGGAAGCTGCTACCTGTATCGGTGCGGGAAAACTCGAAGAAATTGCCGAGGCTGTTCAGAATACAGAAGCAGATATGCTGATTTTTGATACCGAACTGACCGGAATGCAGATGCGTAATATTTCAGATATGACTGACTGCAAAGTCATTGACCGGACAATGCTGATTCTGGATATTTTCGCCGGACGAGCCCGCACTGCCGAAGGAAAAATTCAGGTTTCTCTTGCACAGTATCAATACCGGCTGACAAGACTCACCGGAATGGGAAAAGCACTTTCCCGGCTTGGCGGTGGTATCGGCACAAGAGGACCGGGCGAAACCAAACTCGAAACTGATAAACGGCATATTCGCAGCCGGATTGCTTCTCTCGAAAAAGAACTGAAAGAAATGGAAAAGCATCGGCAGTTCATGACAAAACGCCGTAAAAAAGACGGCATGTTGACTGTTGCCGTTGTCGGCTATACCAACGCCGGAAAATCCACACTGTTCAATGCTTTGACCAATGCTGGTGTGCTTGAAGAAGACAAACTTTTTGCAACTCTTGATGTGACTGCCAGAGGTCTGGCACTTCCTGACGGCAGAACAGTGATTCTTTCTGATACTGTCGGCTTTCTCCGCCGTCTGCCGCACCACCTTGTAGAGGCATTCCGCTCTACACTCGAAGAAACAGCACAGGCTGACCTGATTCTGCATGTACTTGATGCTTCTGAACCAGATATTCAGGACAGAATGCAGATGACACAGTCACTCCTGAAAGAACTCGGCTGTGAAGAAATACCACAGATTCATGTGCTGAACAAATCAGACTTAGTACAGGACATTCCGCAGAAAAGTGATTTTGATACTGTCTGGCTCAGTGCAAAGCATGGCAGCGGCATTCCGGAACTGATGAACGCTATTGTTCACCATCTGCCGCAGACCGCAAAGAGAATGAAACTTTGCATTCCTTATACAGACGGCAGTTTTCTACAGATTATCCGTGAAGACGGAAAATTATTCTCCGAAGAATATACTCCCGAAGGTACTGTCATTGATGCACTGGTTGATATAAAATATCAGAAGCAGGCAGAAGCTTATCTTTATACAGCTTGACAGAATACAGAATTTATGCTAAAATAGGAGAGTAAAAAATATCTGAGGTGAAAGGATTTTTAAAATTATGAAATATTATGACATTGGTGTAAATTTGTTCTGTCGTCAGTTCTGCAAGCCGGAGAAAGTGCTTGCAGATGCCGCTGATGCAGGCGTTGCCTGTATTCTGACCGGCTCGGAAATGCGTGACAATGAAAAGATTTACCATTTTGTGCAGACTCATGATGCATGGGGAACTGTCGGCATTCATCCGCATAATGCCAATGATGCCCGGAAAGAAGATTTTGAACGCATGGAAGAAATTCTTGCTGAAAATTACAAAATTCTTGCTGTTGGCGAATGTGGTCTGGACTTTGACAGAATGTTTTCTTCAAGAGAAAATCAGATACGCTGTCTGGAAAAACATATTGACCTTGCAGAACGCATGGAAAAGCCGCTGTTTCTGCATGAACGAGATGCCACCAAGGACTTTATCAGTATCTTCCGGCAGTATCCGAAAATTTGTCAAAATGCCGTTGTTCACTGCTTTACAGGAGATAAAAAAACACTGGAATCTTATCTGGAAATGGGCTTTCATATCGGCATTACCGGCTGGATTTGTGATGAACGCCGTGCCGGAAACCTAAGAGAAGCCGTTGGCATTTTGCCTCTTGACAGAGTCATGCTGGAAACGGATTCACCTTATCTGATTCCTAGAAATGTCTCTGGTATCGGCAGGATTAATTTCCCGCAGAACATTCAGTATGTTGCCCGGACACTTGCGGAATATATGCATGTTCCGGAAGAAGAACTTATCCGCTGTGCAAAGCAGAATACAGAACGATTTTTCGGTATTTCTCATGCAAAGGAGCAGACAGTATGAAAACAGCAGTTTCCGGAGAAAAGCAGAAAAAATTTGATTTTGTTTCTGTTTTTATTCTTTGTGTACCCTATCTGATTACAGCAGCAATTTCTGCAATGATTGGAATTATGATGTTCCGTGTCAAGGAAATTGCACCTTATGGGGAAAGGTCTGTCCTGTGTCTGGATTTATGGGGGCAATATTTCCCGATGTATGTCAATAACAAACTGACGGAAAAATTTTCAGATTTTTTCTATTCATGGAACGGTGCTTTTGGCTTTAATAACTGGGCACAGAGTGCCTATTACTGCAACAGTATTTTTCTTTTGTTGTTCAAACTGCTTCCGGTGAAATCTCTGGTCAAGGCACTGGATATTTTCTGTTTGCTCAAGATGGTATTCAGTTCCATGACCTGTTTAGGGTTTCTGCACTACAGGACGAAAAAGAAATCTCCTGTACTGATTGCCGGAGCAGTCTGTTATTCTGTATGTTCTTATATGCTGGCATATCTGTCTCAGTTTATGTGGACAGACTGTTTGATTTATGCACCGCTGATGCTGATTGGCATTGAACGTCTGGTACATGAGAAAAAGCCGGTTTTCTATACGCTGATTCTGGCACTTTCGATTGTTTCCAGTTTTTATATTGGCTTTGCCATGTGCATTTTCAGTGTACTGTATTTTATTTCCAGCAGTATCCGGCTGATACAGTTCAGTAAACTCAAGCCGTATATTTCTGGCGGAAAAGCATTTGGGCTTTCTATTTTACGATTCAGCATCTTTTCTATTGCTGCCGGTGCGCTGTCTGCCCTGACAGTGATTCCAGTCGGCTATGCAATTTCCAATACACTGGCAGCGGAAAATCCAGCACCGGAAAAATGGGAATGGTATGGCAATATCACTTCTGTACTTCAGGATTTTCTGCCGAATCAGCAATTATTTCAGGAATACAAAGGAGCAAATCTGTTCACAGGGCTGATTATCTTTCTGGGAATTCCGCTTTACTTTGCAAACAAGCATATTCGCCTGACAGAAAGAATCGCAGACGGTGCAGTTTTCTGTTTTCTTCTGGCTTCGCTGAACTGCAATTTCCTGAATTATTTCTGGCACGGACTGCATTTTCCGAATCAGCTTCCCGGAAGATGGTCATTTCTGCTCTCTCTGTATGCTGTTCTGCTGACATGCCGTGGACTTTTGGAAGCACAGAACATGACATTTTCGGAAGTATTCCGCAGTTGTGCAGCCGGCGCAGCAATATTTTATGTCACTGTTGCCGGAGTCGGAACAACAGAGGCTTATGATAAACTGCCGTCTTCGGCATGGAAAGAACTGCTGATTGTTTCAGTGGCTCTGCTTGCTGGAAGTCTGGTTGTTCGTTTTATGAAAGACGAGAAAAAAGACGGATTTTTCAGAAAATATATTTTTAACAAAAATGCACTGCTGTATGGCTTATCTGTTCTGACAGCGATTGTGATGGTAACCGACTCTGGCAAAAGTTTTATTACTTCATCACAATACGAAGGAATGCAGGGACTGGCAACTTCTATGGAAGAAAGCTATACTAATGCGATGGAAAAATCTATCCGTTATGGACAAAAATGGAAATCCGGCAATTCTGATTTTTACCGTGTGGATGCCAACAACGGATACACATTTAATAATTCCATGCTGGGAGATTATCACGGAATGCGTTATTATTCCTCCACCATGAACGGAAAAGTCTTCCAGTTTCTGCAATTTATGGGAAACCGTGTTTATGCTGACAAAGTCAGTACTGTGTATTCGCTGGGGTCTCCGGTGCAGAACAGTTTGTTCGGCATTCGGTATTTTATGGATTTTGACCGTTCTCTGAATAATGTTGTTCCGGGCATGACCATGCTGGAAGAAGGCGAAGAAGGCAATTTCTATGAAAATCCCCGGACACTTTCGCTTGCCTACCCGGTTTCAAAAGAAATTCTTTCTTACCAGATGACAGACCAGATTCGTGGCATTACCAACCAGAATGCACTTGTCAACAGCATGTGCGGCGAAGAAATCAATCCTTACAGAAGGATTGATTGTCAGGAATTCACATTTGAAAACGTCTATTTTCAGGAAAATGAAGACTGGAATCAAAATTTTTTCATCAATGATACAGGAGAACCCTCCCGGTTTCATTATCGTTATCAGATAGAAACAGACGGTTTTTATTTCATGGAACATAATTATCGTGCGGGAAGTGTGCATATACAGTACGGCGACCGGGAAAGAACAATTCACCCCGGAGACGGAAGATTTGCATATCTTGGTGATTTTAAAGCCGGAGATACTATTCTGCTTGACGTGGAAATTGAAAATGTTGGTCTTGGCTGCTTTGGTCTGGAACTTTATCGTCTGGATGAAGAAGCATGGGATTATGCTTACCAGAAACTTTCTGCCCATCAGTTGCAGGTAACGGAATTCCAGAATACAAAAATTACCGGAACAATTTCGCTTGATGAACCCAGTCTTATTTTCGCAAGCATTCCGCAGGATGGCGGCTGGGAAGTATTTTGTGACGGTCAAAAAATTCCGCCACAGACAGCCGCAGGAATTATGCTTTGCTGTGCTGTTCCGTCCGGTCAGCATGAAATTATATTCCGCTATCATGTCAAAGGACTGTTTCCAGGAATGATTCTGAGCCTAATAAGTGCAGCGGGCATTCTTCTGTATGTATTCCGAAAATATATTTTCAGAAAAAAAGAAAAGAACCCACTGGAAACGCAAACAGAACACAAAACCTGAAACAAAAGACAGCTTCTGTTTGACCACTGTATTTTTTCAGAATATTAAAAAGCCTGCCTTGTTCCGGCAGGCTTTTGTTATCTGTCTGCATTTCAGAAATTATCATATTCGTCTGTTTCAGAAGAAATTACTTCTGCTTCCACAGCAGGTTTTCTGATAATTTTTGTACCGCAGTAAGGACAGAAGTTTTGATTTTCGGTCACAAATTTTCCGCACTTTCCGCAAACAGCCGCACTGTCGAGTGAACTGAGTTCTGCACGGGCAGAAGCAATCTGCGCTCTGGCATCTGCAATTTCTGCCATATACTGTACGAAATCGGGGTCATTTTTATTCCCGTAGAGTTCTTCGTATTTTTTGCCTATTGTGCAATAAATTTCATCAAGTTTTGCTTCTGCCTTGCGGATTCTGCCCTGTATCTGGAATCGTTCACTGACTTTGCGGGAACTGTCCACAGCATTTTTAGTCAGTTTTCCGGCAGTATCTTTCATTTCTGTGCCGAATTGCAGCAGTCTGGATTTAATTTCGTTCGTATCCATAAAAAACCTCCTGAATTAAGTAAAATAATTATGACTTATTGTGTTTGTTTTTGAATCATATCATAAATTCCCGGAATCTGACAAAATCCCTGCATCTGTGCTTCTGTTGTCCGGAATACAAGCACAACATTCCGGCTGTCAAGTTCTTCTTCTGCATGATGGAGTTCTGCTTCCGGAGTAAAGGCATTCAGAAAAAGTTCCGCAGCCCTGACAGAATCCGGACGGCTGGTACAGAGCTGATTATCCAGAAAAACTTCCTGCTGATATTGCAGATTTTCCGTCAGCCGGCAGACAATCTTGATTTTAGTATCCTGTATTTCTTCCTGCATAAATTTTTCTCCTTATCAAATCCAGTATCTGAAAGCAGACAAATCCGCACACAGCACCGGCATAATTCAGAATCAGGTCGTCTATATCGCAAGCTCCGAGAAGTGTCAGTACCTGAGTCACTTCCACACAGACAATCATCAGAATGACAGAAACTGAAAATCTGATAAAATTTTTCTGTTTTTTCCGGAAGTATGGCAGAAAAATTCCCATTGGAAAAAACAATGCTAAATTTCCTGCAAGATTCACAAATGCAAGCAACCTGAGCGGATTTGCTTTTTTCAGTCTGCCTGCATAGCGAAAAATTGTCTTAAACGGGATTAACTGCACATGTTGTTTTACTTGTTTCCAATAAGGCATTTTGGTTTGAACACTATGATGAAACCATGAAGCATTTCCGTGGAACAATCGTTCTCCCAGCACCAGATACAGTACACTGACAAGATAAAAGACAAATGCTGCTGTCATCAAAAAGCGGAAAAATAAAAAATTTGATTTCCGGTTACTGACAGTATATGCCGGCTTAACGGAAACGGTTCTGCTTTTCGTCATAAGCATAGCCGATTCCGGCGAGTTTCTTCATAATTTCCTGCATATCACAGTCATTGGATTTGCAGAATTCTTCCAAAGAAGGATAAAAATCACGAAGCTGCGTATTTAAAAAACTTAATAAAATAGCAGGGTCATTCGGTAAACTCATGAAAATCTCTCCTTATTTATTTTTCTTAATTATAATGCATTATGAAAAATTTGTCAAGTTCTTTTGTAAATTTCTTGACAGTAATAAAAAATTATGCTATAATAAGTCAAAATTGAAAGGCGGTATTTTTTATGTTTGAACAGGATTATTTTATGCGTCTGGTCAGAGATTTGGTCAGGGCAGCCGTAAAACTGATATTTCATATCGAAACAGAAGAAATTTCTCCCTATATGATTGAAAATCCGGAAACACGGCAGACTGCTGAAAATCTGATAGAAACATCTCTTTCCGGAAATATTCGTCTTGCAGAAGAAGAACTTTCCGGACTCCTTGCACAGAACACACTCGAAAATCTTTTGATTGGTCTGACGTTCTATTCCCGTCTGAGCGAACTGGATGAAGACTTTCTGACAGAACATCAGTTCAGTACTGAAGAAATAAAAAACGGTTTACAGTCACTTCTTCGGCAGTACGGTCTTGGTGCAATGGCAGAAACATTCTTTTTTGAAAATTAAGAACAGGATAAAATCATAAAAAATTTACAAATTCCTATTGCAAAATTTTCCGGAATAGTGTATAATAAAAATAACGCCGTGAAAAAACGGCAAATTTATGTGAAAGGATGTCATAGATTATGGCAGGTTTAAACAAAGTAACAGTAGAAGACCTTGAAGTCAAGGGCAAAAAAGTACTCGTCAGAGTGGATTTCAACGTTCCGCTGAAGGACGGCGTTATCACTGACGATAACAGAATTCAGGCAGCTCTGCCCACCATCAACAAGCTGACAGAAAACGGCGCAAAGGTTGTTCTCTGCTCTCATCTGGGCAAGCCGAAGAACGGTCCGGAAGACAAGTTCTCCTTAGCTCCGGCTGCTGCAAGACTGGCTGAACTGGTTTCTGCAAAAGTTACTTTTGCAAAAGATAATACTGTAGTCGGTGAAAATGCAAAGAAAGCTGTTGCTGAAATGCATGACGGCGAAATTGTAGTACTCGAAAACACCAGATTCCGTGGTGCAGAAGAAACTAAAAACGGTGAAGATTTCTCCAAGGAACTCGCTGCTCTGGTAGATAATCAGATTTTTGTAATGGATGCATTTGGTTCTGCACACCGTGCGCACGCTTCCACAGCAGGTGTCACCAAATTTGTGGAAAAGACTGCTGTCGGCTATCTGATGCAGAAAGAAATTCAGTATCTCGGCAACGCTGTAGAAGACCCGGTTCGCCCGTTTGTTGCTATCCTCGGCGGTGCAAAGGTTGCTGACAAGCTGAATGTTATCTCCAATCTGCTTGAAAAGTGCGATACTCTGATTATTGGCGGCGGTATGGCTTATACTTTCATTAAAGCACAGGGCGGCAATATCGGCAAGTCTCTGGTTGACGATGAAAAGCTTGACTACTGCAAGCAGATGCTCGCAAAGGCAGAAGAACTCGGCAAGAAGATTCTGCTCCCGGTAGATACTGCTGTTGCTGCAGAATTCCCGAATCCGATTGATGCTGAAATTGCTGTAGAAACCGTAAATGCAGACGAAATTCCGGCTGATAAGATGGGTCTGGACATTGGCGAAAAGACACAGGCTCTGTTTGCTGATGCTGTCAAGACGGCAAAGACTGTTGTATGGAATGGTCCTATGGGTGTCTTTGAAAATCCGACTCTGGCAAAGGGTACAATTGCAGTTGCACAGGCACTTGCTGAAACTGATGCTACTACAATTGTAGGCGGCGGCGACTCCGCAGCGGCTGTCAAGAAGCTTGGCTTTGCTGACAAAATCAGCCACATTTCCACCGGCGGCGGTGCTTCCCTCGAATATCTCGAAGGAAAGGTTCTGCCCGGTGTTGCTGTGATTGCTGAAAAGTAAAATAAATTCCTGCTGTATATCCCTGCTGTTTTGGCAGGGATATACTGAAATTGAGGTTTTATCATTATGAATGAAACAAAATATATTGTCTGCTATACAGATGTTGTAGACAATGGCGAAAATGTCACCTGTGTGACAGAACGCTTTGATAATTTTACAGAAGCTGTCAGCAGATATGCTCTGTTCTGCGG
>AUXO011550545.1_pt1 | contig 10267 bp, 8 predicted proteins | sample 768731 | NCBI WGS metagenome assembly AUXO01 (sample SAMN02715735, study PRJNA202380) | gut metagenome | biome: sheep rumen | host: Ovis aries | place: New Zealand: Palmerston North | reverse complement strand
TATGTGGATGAAATCGCTGCAATGTTTATTTTGCAGGGATATTTGGATTATAAAAGAAAAGAATAAGATTGGTTTTATATTATGGAACAGATTATTTTGAATTCTAATGAAGGAGATTCTATTTCCTTTTATGTAATAGAAGAAACAAAATTAAACGGAACTCAATATCTATTGGTATCCGAGCAAAATCCGGAGGAAACAGAGGGTGCGGACGTCGAAGAAGTAGGTTCTACTGTCTTAAAATGCGTATCTGAAGAAGGCGAAGAAGCGATTTACGAATTCGTCGAAGATGATGCGGAGTGGGATGCTGTCCTTACTGTTTTTTCCGAGTTGCTTGAGGATGTAGATATCGTGGAATAAAAGAACGGACGAAAAATAGTCAAAAGGAGGACATTTTGAACGAATCTAAAAATAGCAAATTGCGTATCATTCCCCTGGGAGGTTTGGAGCAGATCGGAATGAATATTACTGTCTTTGAATATGAGGACAGTATTATTGTTGTGGACTGCGGTCTTGCTTTCCCCACAGATGATATGCTTGGCGTAGACTTGGTAATTCCCGATATATCCTATTTATTGGAGCACGAGGATAAGGTAAAGGGATTATTTATTACTCACGGACATGAGGATCATATCGGTGCGATTCCATATGTGTTAAAACAATTAAATATGCCTATTTATGCGACGAAGCTTACAATGGGTATTATTGAGCATAAATTACAGGAACATAACCTTTCTTCTCAGGTTCGAAGAAAGGTGGTTAAGTACGGTCAGTCCATTAACTTAGGACCATTCAGAGTGGAATTTGTAAAGACAAATCACTCCATTCAGGATGCGGCAGCTTTTGCCATCTACACTCCGGCAGGTGTTGTGTTCCATACCGGAGACTTTAAGGTGGATTATACACCGGTATACGGAGATGCCATTGATTTACAGCGTATCGGTGAAATCGGTAAAAAAGGTGTTCTAGCGGTGATGTGTGATTCCACCAATGCTGAGCGCCCCGGATTTACCCAGTCTGAGCGTACGGTTGGACGTCAGTTTTCCAATATCTTTGCGGAAAATACCACCAGACGAATTATCGTGGCGACCTTTGCCTCCAATGTTGATCGAGTGCAGCAGATTATTAACTCTGCCGAGAAGTTTGATCGAAAAGTAGTGGTAGAGGGACGAAGTATGGTAAATATCATTTCCACTGCTTCGGAACTAGGCTATTTAAATATTCCGGAGAACACGTTGATCTCCGTTGATGAACTTAAGAATTATCCGGATGAAAAGACGGTTATCATTACCACAGGTTCTCAAGGTGAAACCATGGCGGCTCTTTCCCGTATGGCAAACGGTATGCATAGAAAGGTTTCCATTACAGCTAACGATACCATTGTATTTTCGTCTCACCCGATTCCGGGAAACGAAAAAGCGGTTTCAAATATTATGAACGAGCTTTATCGAAAAGGAGCGAAGGTTATTTCTCAGGACGTACATGTTTCCGGACATGCTTGTGCCGAAGAAATCAAATTGATTTATACTTTGCTTCAACCGAAGTATTGCATTCCCGTTCATGGTGAATACAAACACTTAAAGGCTCAGGAAGCTATTGTTAAGGAATTGGGATATGAGTCAAAGGATGTATTTATCATTACATCCGGAGATGTTTTGGAGTTAGACGATGAGTCCGCAAAGGTAACGAGCCATGTTCATACCGGAGCTATCATGGTGGATGGCCTCGGTGTCGGTGACGTGGGAAATATCGTTCTTCGCGATCGTCAGCATTTGGCGGAAGACGGAATCATTATTGTTGTAATGACGCTTCAAGCCGGAACCGGATTGGTTTTGGCGGGACCGGATATCGTAAGCCGTGGATTTGTCTATGTTCGCGGGGCAGAAGATTTAATGGATTCTGCCAGAGCGGTTCTTAATGATACCATGGAAGATTTGATGTCGGAAAATGTTACCGATTGGGGACAGATTAAATCGGAGATTAAATCATCGCTTTCCGAATTTGTATGGAAAGAGACACAGCGTCGTCCCATGATTATGCCGATTCTTATGGAAGTCTAAATAATAAATAATATATAAAAAAAGAGAAACCACATTTTCACCGGATGTGAAAAGTGGTTTCTCTTTTTTGTCTGGTTTTAATAATTATATTGACTAACGATGGTGTAGTGCTGTGGCGATGTTTATCGCGTGGTCGGAACAACGCTCCAAGTCGGTGGACATGTCGGTGAATACAACGCCGGCTGCCGGATCGCATTTTCCTTTCATCAAACGTGTTACGTGATTTTCAATCATTTCGGACTGAATCTGGTCAACCAATTCCTCCTGAGCCTCGCAGGCCGGAAGTAAAGAGAAGTTTTCCGTTGTAAAGATTTCAATGGACATATCGATGGTTTTTAATGTGGCATCGGTAATTGCTTTGATTTCTTTACGTGCGGGCTTTGACATGTTGTCCTTTGCACGTCCGATTTTCTGTCGATATTCAATAATGTTTTCTGCGTGGTCGGAAATTCGCTCAAAGTTTGATGCGATAATGGTAAGCTGTGTTGCTCTGAATGCATCGGCTGCGGATAAATCCAAGGAACGAAGTTTAATGAGTCGTTCGGAAATCTCGCGGGTTAAGAAATCACAAATCGCTTCCGATGTTTCAACTTTTTCAATCAAATCGTCTTCCTTTGCAAAGAAGCATTCCACGGAGTCTTCCAAGTTATCTCTGGCAATCTTTCCGAGACGTTCCACTTCCTTAACCGCCTGAGCAATTAAAACGGAAGGAAGAGTGTTTTCTGTCTCTACCATATACAAAAGCTGCATTTCTTTTCTGGAACGGTTTTCTTCCGGAAGTACCGGGATAATCATTTCGGATAAATGAACGATTTTCTCGGAGAAGGGAAGCATAACGATTACGGAGAATAACGCAAATAAGGTATGGGTATTTGCTACCTGACGTCCCACATCGTTTGGAGATAGGGCACAGATGAAATCCAAAATCTGGGGGAATACCGTAACCAAAGTTGTAATAATGATAGCTCGTAACAGGTTAAAGTTTAGGTTCAAAATCGCGGTACGTTTACCGTTTCTGTTGGCGGTAAGTCCGGCTAAGATATTGGGAGTAACGGAACCGACGGCGGCACCGATGATTAAATATACTGCGGTGTGATATTCCAAGATTCCCTGCATGGCAAAGGCCTGGAAAATAACTACGGATGATGAGGATGACTGTAAAAGTGCGGTAAAGATTAAACCAAATAAAATCGCTACCATGGGGTTTTTCAAATTGTCCAAAAATGAAATAAACGCGGCGCTTTGACTTAAGGGTTTAATTGCACTTTTAATAAGTCCGATTCCTACGAACAACATACCAAATCCCATGATGATGGATCCGATGTGTTTTGTGGTCTGCTTTTTGATAAACAGATACATAATCGTGCCGGCAAATAATAAAACCGGTGCGAATGCGGTTAAGTCAAATGCGGTAATTTGTGCGGTAATGGTAGTACCGATGTTGGCACCCATGATAACGGCAATGGCTTCCGTAAGCTGCATAAGACCGGAGTTTACGAAACCGATGACCATCATATCCGTAGCGGATGATGATTGTATTAAGACAGTAACGGCAATACCTAAAAATACGGCCATTACTTTATTTGATGTAACTTTTTCAAGAAGGGTACGCAGTTTATCACCTGCTGCGTTTTGAAGGCCGGTGGACATAACCGTCATTCCATACAGGAACAATCCAACACCGCCTAAAAGCGAGAAAAACTCGATAATCGTCATAAGAATTATCCTCCACAATTCTTTCTTTAACTAAGATACTCTTTTATTGTCCGCTATTAGATTATCGAATAAACGTTGATTTGTAAAGAAAAAACTTGGTATAATAGAATTACGTGGGAGGACGTGTTATGGGAATTTTTGGAACAGATATGAAAATGAAAGAACTCATTCCGATTTTGGATGCACCGAATATTTCGGAGCAAAAGCTTTGGGATGAGATTGATAAATATTTCCATAAAGCCGATGTAGGAAATATGCTTCATGTTGCGCTTGTTGAAGTAGATGTTTCCATATCGGAGAATATCTTTGATCTTTTGGGACGAGATGCGATTTATACATCCAGGTTCGGTCCCGAATCCATTGAGAATAAAATCACACTGGAATATCCGGTGGTAAATAACGGTCATGGGAGAGCCATTGTTTATCCAATGGAAGGACATGTTTTTTCCGATGAAGAAATCGAAGAAATTACTGCTATCGGTATTATGACCTATCAGATTATGAGCCGTATGCGTTTAAAGAAATGCTTGGAGCAGTCTAAGTATATCGATATGCTAACAGGCATTAACAATACTCCCGGCATTACCATGCAGGGTAAAAAACTGGAAGCCTTAAACGAATTGGAACGCTATGCCGTTATATTTATGAATATCAAAAATATGGGATTCGTAAATAAGGTGTTTGGGTCTCAAATCGGAGATTATGTCATCACCCAGTACGGAAAGTATTTATATGGTTTAAGTATTCGCGATCAGGGATTTGTATCCAGATTGGGCGGAGATAACTTCCTTTGTATTATCAAACGTTCCGCTTTGTTGGAATTCTTGGATGATATCGTTTCCGTGGATATACCTGTGGAAACCATGGATCGAAAAGATATCGTTTCTGTTAAAACCCATATCGGTGTGTATGTATGCCAGGTTGGAGATGAGTTTGGCCGTGCCATGCAAAATGCATCCACATCCGCGTTTTTTGCAAAGCGTATTGCATCAAAGGAACCGGTATTCTTTAACGAGAAAATGAACGAACAGTCCATGCAGATGCGAAAGATGTTAAACGACTTTCCGCAGGCTATGTTAAACGGCGAGTTTTTGGTTTATTATCAGCCGAAGGTGGATGTTCATACCGGAAAAATTAGGGGCGCGGAGGCACTTTGCCGCTGGAATAAAAAGGGCCATATCCTTACAAGTGAAGAATTTGTACCGGCCATTGAACACGGCGGTATGATGCTGGATTTGGATATGTTTGTGTTGGATAGAGTTTGTGAATCCTATGCAGATTGGGAAAGGCGTGGTATTTCTTTTGACTCCGTATCCATTAATTTTTCAAAGAATGCGATTTATGATAAGAACGCGGTTCGAAGAATTCGGGAAGTGATAGAAAAGTATCAGGTTCCGCCCCAGAAGCTTACGATAGAGATTACCGAGGCTTTGGAAACCAATGAGATTGCATTTATTCTTCAGTTCTTGGAGAAGGTGAAACTCTTAGGCTGTAAGGTTTCCTTGGATGATTTCGGAACCGGCCATTCATCCCTGGAAGTTTTAAAGAAGTTTGATTTTGATGAAATTAAGTTGGACTGCTCTTATATAGAGAACATGGAGGAGTATACCCAAAAAGAACGAATTGTTTTTGATGCGTTGATTCGTCTTTTAAAAGAGTTAAAGATTCCGATTGTGGCAGAGTGCGTGGAAAACGATGAACAATTGGAATATTTAAAAGATATCGGTTCGGACATTTTGGTTCAGGGAAACTATTTTTATCGTCCGCTTCCAAAGGAAGAGTTTGAGAAATTGCTTTAGTTTCTTGACTTTTCACAAATAGTTGCATACAATTAAATAGCAAATATTGCAGGTAGTACAAAAAAGGAGGCTTTTATGGAAAAATCCGAAGAAATGTATTCCTGTTTAAAATTAGAGAATCAGTTATGCTTCCCGTTGTATGCTTGTGCAAAAGAAGTGGTTCGAAGTTATAAGCCCTTCTTGGATGAACTGGATTTAACCTATACGCAGTATATTACCATGTTGGTTCTTTGGGAAAAGAAGCAGATGAACGTAAAGGAAATCGGAAAGTGTTTGTACTTGGATTCCGGAACCCTTACTCCGCTTTTAAAAAAATTGGAAGCAAAGGGATATATTGAGCGTCATCGTTCCAAAGAAGATGAAAGAAATCTTTTGATTAAGATTACAAAAGATGGGGAAGCATTGAAAGAAAAAGCCATGGAGGTTCCTTCCAAAATGGCGAAGTGTTTGGAACTTAATGAAAAGGATGCGAAAGAGTTGTATTCTTTGCTTCATAAATTGTTGGATAAATTTCACGAGGAAGACTAATCTATGAAAAACTGGGTGGAAATTCGAAAAGGCGGAGATTTTAAAGCCTTGGGAGAACAGTTCCATATTGATCCCGTGATTGCGAGATTACTTATAAACCGAGGTATAAAGGAAGCAGATTTTGCTTCCTTTTTAAGTTGCGATGAATCGCATATACATCGCCCCCAAAAGATGCTTGATATGGAAAAAGCGGTTAATATCGTTTCCGAAGCCGTAAAGAATAAGAAGAAAATCCGTATTATCGGAGATTACGATATTGACGGAATCAATGCCACATATATTCTTTATTCAGCCATAGGTAGGGTCGGAGGAGATGTTAGTTATGCAATTCCCCGTCGTATCGAGGATGGATACGGAATCAATCCAAAGATGGTGGATGCGGCGCATGAAAGCGGTGTGGAAGTTATTGTTACCTGCGATAACGGAATCTCTGCATTCCCTGCTGTAAATCGTGCCAAAGAACTGGGCATGACCATTGTAATTACGGATCATCATCAAATTCCCTTTGAAGAAGAAAACGGAGATAAAATTGAAAAAATCGTACCGGCGGATGCGGTAGTGGATCCCCATCGAAGACAGGACAATTATCCTTTCCCTGAAATCTGCGGTGGTATGGTGGCTTGGAAGTTTATGCAGCTGTTATACGAAAGAATGGAAATTCCAAAAGAGGAAGCAGATGCCTTTATTGAAAATGCCGCTTTTGCAACAGTGGGAGATATCATGCCGCTTTTGGATGAAAACCGTATCGTCGTAAAGCACGGCCTTTCCTCCATGACCCACACAAAAAATGTGGGGCTTCGTGCTTTGATAGCACAAAGCGGCCTTGAGAATATGACACTTACATCCTATCATTTGGGATTTGTTTTGGGACCTTGCTTTAATGCAACGGGACGATTGGAAACAGCGGATCTTGCAATGCAGCTTTTATTGGAAACGGATTACATGAAAGCTACGGCTATGGCAGGGGAACTTGTTTCTTTAAATACGCAACGAAAAGCGCTGACAAAACAAGGTGACGAAGAAGCGATGGAAATGCTTTCCGGCAAAGAGCCGGATGATGTGTTGGTTTTATATTTGCCAACTTTGCATGAGAGTTTGTGCGGTTTGGTGGCCGGCCATATGAAAGAAAAGTTTTACAGACCCACCTTTGTGTTATCCGACACAGAAGACTGTGTAAAAGGATCCGGACGAAGCATTGAAGCCTATTCCATGTTTGAGAAATTAAACGAGTGTAAAGATTTGCTTTTAAAATTCGGCGGGCATCCCATGGCGGCAGGTCTTTCTTTAAAAAAAGAAAACGTGGATAAATTCCGTGAATTTTTAAATGCCCATGCAAAGCTTTCGAAAGAAGATTTAAAAGAGAAAGTTTATATTGATATAAAACTTCCCCTTTCTTATTTGTCCGAAGGTTTTATAGAACAATTAAATGTGTTAGAACCCTTCGGAAATAAAAATGAAAAACCTTCTTTTGCGGATAAAGATGTAACCATTAAAAGAATCACATACATCGGTAAGGAAACGAAGTATTTAAAGCTCACCTTTGTAAGTAACGGCCGATACATTGATGGATTGTATTTCGGTGATGCAACGGAATTGGAAGATGCTTTAAAAACAGCCTTCGGTCCTAAAGAGTTTTCTAACGCTTTGTCCGGAAGTGCAACGAAGATGAAAATGTCTGTTTTATATTATCCGCAAATCAACGAATTTCGCGGAAATAAAAATATTCAGATTGTCGTAAAAGACTATTTGTTGTAAAATACATAATGTTCGAGCGTATCGAATAAATCTCCCGGGAGGAATTTATATGAAAGAGTATTACAATTTCTTATCTTCGGATAAGGAACAGACGAAAATCCATGGTGTGAAATGGATGCCGGAAGGGGAACCGAAGGCAGTCATTCAGCTTGTCCATGGTATGATCGAGTATATCGAACGCTACGATGAATTCGCTGAGTTTTTAAACACAAAAGGTTTTGTAGTTTTTGGTCATGATCATATTGCTCACGGCGAATCCGTTAAGAGTCACGATGACTGGGGAATCATGCATACCGATACACCATCCGAAACTATGGTGGAAGATATGTTTTCCAACTACAAATTAATTAAGGAGCAGTACCCGAATCTTCCTTATTTTATTTTGGGACATTCCATGGGTTCTTACTTGCTTCGTCATATGTTGATTTTAAAAGCAAATGATTTTAAGGGGGTTAACGGAGCGATTGTTATGGGTACCGGTACAACCCCGGAAAACATGGCAAAACTGGGTATGACCGTACTTAAGGTTTTAAAGACCTTTAAGGGATGGGACGGTAAGTCTCAGATGGTAGTAAACATGATGTTTGATGAGAATTATAAGAAATTCTCCACAGACGGAAGCGATCCGGAAAACAGCTGGTTATCTACCAATGTGGAAAGTGTAAAGAAGTATTATTCCGATCCGAAGGATACCTTTACTTTTTCATTAAACGGATATCGTTTGCTTGTGCATTCATCTTCTTATGTAAGCAAATTGGAAAACGTGGAGAAGATGAACAAAGATATACCGGTACTTTTTGTTTCCGGTTCCGATGATCCGGTAGGTGCTTTGTCCGTTGGTGTTAATACCGCATATGAGACATACAAACAGGCCGGTGTTAAAGATGTATCGATTCATTTATTTGAGGGAATGAGACACGAACTCTTACAGGAAGTTAATCGTAAGGAAGTATTTGAATATATCTACTCTTGGGTTTCTGAAAGAATGTAAACATAATCCCGGTGGCATGCGCTGCCGGGATTTTTATGGAAAGGTATAAAAATGGAAATACTGGAACGTTTTTTAAACTATGTGAAAATCTACACGACTTCGGATGAAAAAAGCGGATTACATCCTTCTGCAAGTCGTGAATTTGACTTGGCAAAAGTGTTGGAGAAGGAATTAAAGGAATTGGGTCTTTCTTCCGTAACACTTACCGACACTTGCTATGTTTACGGTTTGCTTCCCGCCACAAAGGGTATGGAAGATAAAAAGAGTGTGGCACTGATTGCCCATATGGATACGGCTCCGGACTATAACGGAGAAAACGTAAATCCGCAAATCATTAAAAACTATGACGGAAATGATGTGACACTTCCCGCTACCGGTGCGGTTTTAACCGCAAAAGATTTCCCACTTCTTCCTACATTAAAGGGACGTACCTTAATAACGACAGACGGATCTTCTTTATTGGGAGCGGATGACAAAGCCGGTGTAAGCGAGATTATGACTGCGGTAGAACGGATGATTACCGAGAACATTCCACATGGGGATGTTTGGGTATGCTTTACTCCGGACGAAGAAATCGGAGAGGGGGCTTTAAATTTCGACCTTGATATTTGTAAAGCCGATTTCGGATACACTGTGGACGGCGGCGTGGAAAGTGAAATCTCATTTGAGAATTTTAACGCTTCCGGTGCGACTTTTGAGATTCACGGTAAAAACGTGCATCCGGGGGACGCAAAAAACATTATGATAAATGCCGGACGTATTGCTTGCGAAATTGCAATGCGCTTACCTCTTTTGTCTGAGACTCCGGCTACAACGGAAGGTAGAGAAGGATTCTACCATTTAACCGATATGGAAGGAAACGTGGAGTTTGCTAAACTTTCCTATATATTAAGAGACCACGATATCGAAATCTTACATAAGAGAGAGGATAATCTTCGCAGGTTAGAAGAGGAGTTTAACCAAATCTATGGAGCAGGCGTGGTAAGCCTTACTGTTTCACACTCTTATGATAATATGATTTCGGTGATGAAGGACCATATGGATGTGGTGGAACTTGCCAGAGAGGCAATTCGCTCACAGGGAATCGAGCCTTTTTCGGAAGCGATTCGCGGCGGAACCGACGGAGCCACACTTTCCTTTAAGGGCCTTCCTTGTCCAAATTTGGGAACCGGCGGCTTTGGTTTTCACGGACCATTTGAGCATATTACTTTAGAGGGAATGGAAATCGCCGTAAATACTTTGGTTTACATTATGTCACACCCGCTTAATTAAGATTTAAAATTCTTTTTCGATTTCGAAAAAAAGTGCTTGCTTTTTTATACGGGTTATAGTAATATCCTTTTGTTGCTGTTTTAGCCACATAGGATATGGTTCCTTGGTCAAGCGGTTAAGACGTCGCCCTCTCACGGCGAAAACAG
>AUXO013952172.1_pt1 | contig 10268 bp, 14 predicted proteins | sample 768731 | NCBI WGS metagenome assembly AUXO01 (sample SAMN02715735, study PRJNA202380) | gut metagenome | biome: sheep rumen | host: Ovis aries | place: New Zealand: Palmerston North | reverse complement strand
ATGGAACTATAGATAATATTCCTTCTAATGACATAATAGGAGTATGTGTTATCCCCAGTAATAATCTTCCAGATAGATACGCTAGGTTTATTTATCTAGGGGACATCTCTTATTATACTTGGGGAAGAAATATAAGATTAAAATCAGAATATAAAAGAAATCTCCCAGGAAAAGGAAAAAATGAGATATTTAATTGGGGATTTGTTAATAGAGAAAAAGGAGATAGATTATTAATAAATCCTTATCTATCTAATGGTTCTTTTAATCCTGAATTCTTAAGGGATCTTCCAGAGGGCAATGCTTTTCAGGACTATAAAGGTTATGAAAATATAAAACTCTATAAAGAGAAGTGTGGAGGAGATAAAGAATTCTCCAATGCTTTCACAGAAGTAATAAAAAGATCCCCCTCATATAAAAAAGACAATTGGTATCTTCCAGCTATAGGAGAACTAGCCTTTATTCCACCCAGGTTTTGGTTTATTAGGGAAAAAATGAAAAAAGCTATTGAGGCAGGCTCACCAGGAGTTGCTCTTCCTGCTAACCGAATCTGGAGTTCCTCTGAGCGGGATTCTAATCGTGCTTGGTACATTAGTACTGGCTACAGTTATGTGAGCAATGATGGCAAGGTCTATAAAAACTATATCCTATCCTTTCTATCATTATAATATTAAATCAAACTTAGCTCTGATTTTTTTTTTCTTCAGAACCTTATATATGTTATGATAAATTTTCTAAGAATAAGTAATAATATAAAATTAGGGAATTATTTACATCAAGACGGGACTATAGATGATATTCCTTCCGATAACATAATAGGAGTTTGTGTAATTCCTAGTAACTTTTTACCTGACGGATTAGCTAGATTTATGTCTATTCAGCAATCAAAAAGTATTTGGAATGATGATATTAATATAGACAATATATATAAGAGAGAATTGCCAGGTAAATATTTAGATGAACAAATTTCGGGAGTCCTATCTTTTACTTTTAATAAATATACTTCTTTAATCTCCCCATATTTATCTAATGGTTCCTTTAATCTTGATTTTCTTAAAGATCTAAAGGAAGGTAATGCTTTTCAGGACTATAAAGGATATGAAAACATAGATAAGTATAAAAAGAAATATGGAGATTCAGAAGATTTACAGAATGCTTTTAGTAGCTGTTTTAGAATTTCTCCTTCTTATAAAAAATCTGAATGGTATTTACCTTCCATAGGTGAATTAGCTCTATTGTTTGGGAAAAAATCTTTAATCAATTTAGCTATAAAGGCTAGCTCACTTGAAGTTATTCTTTCCGATCACAATTATTGGAGTTCTTCTGAGTGGGGTCCTGGGGTTGCATGGGGCATCAACATGAGCTATGGTGAAGTAAGCACCTACGATAAGATTAATAATTATCTTGTTTGTGCCTTTCTTGCTCTCTAATTTGCAAAGTAAAATTTTTGGGTCAAGATTAATTTAAAACAATAAAAATATAAAAAAAATATGTTTAAAAGAATTACAACAAAAGAAGATTTTATCGAGAATCCTATTCTAGAGATGAATATTCAGGAAATTGAAAATTCACAAACAGATGACATTATTCTATATGATAAAACCTTTAGAATGTACTCAGATGAATGGAAACATCACGTTCATATTAAATGTACTGATAGGTGTGATAGTAACTGTAATTTCTGCATTGAGAAATCGGAGAGAAATAATCCTCAAAATGAAAATAACTTAATAACCTCTACTAAAGACCTACTAGAACAACTCTCACGTCAAGGTCAATTAAAGACAGTTTCTATTACTGGAGGAGAACCAACAGTCTTCAAAAGAATAGGTGACCTAATTGATATAATAGGTTCGTTTGATTTATTGTTGTTCTCAATCAACACTAATGGACGTAATCTAGAGGTTATTCCTAGAGATTTTAAAGGATGGTTGGATATATCAAAACATGCTGTTGACGATAGAGAGGTCTTTAAACGTGATTATAATATTGATTGTTCAAAGTTAAAATTATTCAAAGAGACTCATCCAAATACCTCCATTAGGTTTCAATGTGTATTAGGAGTATCCAATGAAATGAAAACTATTCAGGATATTCTCAACTATATAGAAACTTTTCATTTATATGTTGATGATTTTTCTTTTCGAAATCTAATAATAAATAACGATGAGGGAAAAATTGATGATTTATTGCTAGAATTTCGTAAGCTACTATTTGAATCTGGGGGCTTTGTTGAACAAGTTATTCAAGACTATTATGTTTATGAAGTCTATAACTTTCTAGGAACAACTGTAACTCTTTCTTGGTCTAATATGAAAGAATTAAAAAATTACAATGAAACTCACTCATCTAACTTTCTAGAAGAGATCATTGTGCACCCAGATGGAATGATAACGGGTTCCTGGAATAAAAAATCTCTGATAATTCATAGACCAGTAAATACAGAGGACAACACCTATATAGAGTGCAGGGGAATCAACTGTAAAAATCATTGCAAACGCTATATTGGAAATAAGTTTAAAGAATCATTCAAATTCAAAATTTATAGTTGTGAGGTTGAAGGTTGTTTTGACGGTGGAATAGATCAATGTGGAGTTGATAGCTGTTTCGAGAGCAGAGTAGATCATTGTGGGATTGATAGTTGTGATTAATCTTCTGGAAGGATCGATCAATAATAATAAAGACTGAGCCCTAAAAAGCTCAGCCTATTTTTTTATCATCAAGAGAATAATATTAGATTACAAATAATATTATTCCCACAACTACAATAAATCCTACCATTCCCCAACAAAACCAAGTAAATCCAGGATCATAATCTAGGCCTGCTGCATACTTGGATTTATTTTTCTCATATTCTTCTAGAGGAATAGTTTTAACTCTTTTTGTCTTCTTCTCTATCACATCTATCACTAGCATCTTTCAACATTTTTAATTCTTTCTCCTGATCAAAAACTCCATGCTTCATCTTAAATTTGATCTCTTGGACTAGTTTCTCTGCATACTCTTTCCTTTGATTACTCCATTCTTCTATGCTCTCGATATATTGCCCATAATGATCACGAGCTGGTATATATTCTTCAAATGTAATCCAAGGAAGAGCTATGTCCCAAGGAAGCATAAGAACGTCATTTATAGTTAGGTTTTTTATACACTCTGGCCTAAACTGTAAAACCCACTCTTTAAGGTAATCAAATTTATATGTTACTTTAGGTTTGAGAGAAGTTTTATTCTCAGATGATGTTTTAAATCTATATATTCCTTCCATAATATAAATAAAGGTGAGGATTATTTGTCCCCACCTACTATTTTTTCTAGTAATACTCTCATTCTAGTCCAGTCAACATTTCCATCTTTATCTAGTGGAGTTCCTATATTTTTATCATCTATTACCCAATCACAATAGATCTTTCTAGAGTCGGGGGCCCAGTTTTGTTGATCTGGATTATAATTAGCCGCCCATAGATTAACTCCTTTACTTTTCAAAAAATCTATAGCTTCTTGAAGGGTATCTCTATCCTTATTATGGCTTCTCATGGTGTATAGAATAATCTTTACCCCTTTAGAATTCAGCCACTTTAAAGTTTCAATAGCTCCAGGAAGTTCAGGACCAATATCAGGATAGAACCCTTCCTGAGAAATTGTGCCATCGAAATCGACTCCGATAATCATAATTTATATAGAATTTTTATATCTAAATTTAACATTTTTTATAGAGGACCTTCTTAACCCAGCACAAGAGCTTCTTATGGTAGAAACAGTTATGCCTGTTTTTGATGATGCCTCCTTTGCAGTTTTAAAAGTATCCAGCACTTCACCAGTACTTGAATCAATCATCTCTATTAGTTTATAATCATTTATTTTCACTATTTTATCATAAATTTCTTTATATTTTTTGTTTCCTTTCTTTTCCTTCCTAGTGAAATAGCTATATAAAGTAGATCTTTTAATTGAAGAATCTCCCTCAATAAATTTAATACACCGGTCTTCATATTCTTCTAATGAAAGATTATTTTTTAACCTTTTTCTTTCAGGCCATACCTCATCTAATAATTTAGCATCGCGGACAAGTTTGAGAGGTCTAACAAGAGCTTTATTGGCCTCAGATAGAGTATGCCCCTCTGATTTAAATTGTTTTAGGATGTCTATGCATTCTTCTATCGTCTTATATTTTTTAATTCCTCCACCTAAAGATCCTACTCCTATCCCGGTTTTTGCTATATTTAATAAGTTATATTTTTCTTCTTTCCTTAACTTAATATAATTATGTTCTTTTTCTTGAGCTTCTTCTCCAGTTAGACCCTCTTCAAGTACCTTAAAAATTTTTTCTTCTACTTTCTTTAAGTCTATATTATTTTTATAGCAAAATTTAAAAACGGATGAAGAATTCCTAGACCTATGTTCATATTTTCTTTTTAACAAATTTTTAGTTAATCCAATATAAGTGTTATTATATCCAAGACTCCTAAAATTATATTCATATATATAATATTTGTTATTATTTTCCTCATCTATTACATAAGTTCTTTTTAGCCAAGAAAAATCCTTTAAATAATTTTCAGTTAAGGAAATTTGATATGCTGATGGAAAGTTAATTCTAAATTCTTTTTTAGTTGAACATGTTTTTGCAGCTTCTAGACAACGATCTTTTGTCCAATATCTTACTGGTTTGGAAAGCTCAATTGAACAGTGAGTACAAATTATTGGTTCATTTTTGCAATCTTTTGCAAGAAGATGATGTGGACTATTTTCAAAAATTAATCCACATTTTTCACATTTAAATAGGAGCTTGTCTTTAAATCTTGGAAATTTTATTAATTTATCAGAAACCCCCAGAAAAATGTATTTTTGATTAGGATATTTTATATTAAGTTTTTTAAAAAAATCCAATTTCCAATGACGAGCTTGATACAACATATTACACTCATGACAACCCTTCTTGTCTTTTCTTAAAAGATTGCTATATTTGTCTTTAAATTCTCCATGTACTATTTTTGTTATCGGATCTACTTCATAACAAAAAAATTTATGAATTTTTTCATATCCTTTATAGTCTTCTAGTAATACTATTTTATCACCATACTTTTCATATAGTCTCTTCCTTGCTTCTTTATCATCTAACATTTAATATTTAAATTTTATTAAAATTCTGTGAACAAGTTATTATTTAAACCTGTCCACAGAAAAATAGCTTAATACTTATTTTTTCTCCTCTATCTTATCAAATACAACGCTATCTGTAAGAAGGATCATAGAAGCGGCTCCAACAGCATTTTCCACTGATACTCTAAGAGCTTTCGCCGAATCTAGGACTCCCATCTCCAGCAGGTTTCCATATTCTCCAGTTTTAGCATTATACCCATAGTTTTCTTTATCTTTACCCTCTCTCTCCACTTTCTCTAGAAGAACATCCCCAGAGAGTCCAGAGTTTTCGGCGATAGTTTTCATAATAACCGGGAGTGAGTCTAAAACAATCCTAACTCCAAGTTCCTCATCGGCGCTCAAATCTTCGGCCCAGGTTATTTCTTTAGAGGCCTTCAGAAGAGTATATCCACCACCTATTGCAGCTCCTTCTTCTATAGTTGCTTTAGATGATAGGATGGCGTCTTCTACAGTAGCCTTAAGGTTATCTTGGGCCGTAACAGATGGAGCGCCAACTTTAATCACTCCTATTCCACCTCCAAGTCCAGCTATTCTTGTCTGTAGCTTAGTTTTTTCATAGTCGTTAATTTCTGGATCCTTGAGTCTTTCTCTTAGGATTTCCAGTCGCTCCTTAATTTCCTCATCATCTCCACCGCCTTCGAATACGATACAAGAGTCTTTAGATACGACTACTTTCTGGGCTGTACCTAACATCTCTGGTGTAGCTTCTGATGTCTTAAGTCCATACTCCTGACATATAAACTGAGCTCCCGTTGATGTAGCTAGGTCTTGCATTATATTTTTTCTAGAATCTCCAAATTCAGGTCCAGCTATAACACAACATCTAAGTGCGCCATTTATTACATTAGCTAAGATTGCCACGAGAACACTATCTGAAATACTATCGCAAACGATCAGAAGTGGCTGTCCCCCAGTCTTTACAACATACTCTAGGATATTAAGAATCTGGGGTACTGATGAAATATTCTCGCTTGATACTAGGATTAGAGGATTTTCAAGAGTACAAGTTCCATCTACTTGGTTTGTTATAAAGTTAGGACTGGCCCAACCTTTAGGAACTTTGAATCCCTTTGTAACTTCTACTTGTGTCTCTAAACCTGAAGCTTTATCTGCTGTTACTACTCCATCTAGTCCAACTTCTTCAAAAGCTTTACAGATTAGTTCTCCAATAAAAGGATCATTATTAGCTGAAATAGTAGCTACACGCCTAACCTTTTCCATATCACCATCAACCTGAATTGAATGATCCTTTATATAGGCATCGACATATTTAGCTGCTTTCTCCATTCCAGCTCTTACCTCATTAAAGTTAGTAATCTGGTTTTCATATTTCTTTCCGCGATTAACCATTTCTCTAATTAGGATTGAGCTAGAGGAAGTTCCATCACCCACCAAATCTTCTGTCTTCTTGGATGCTTCTTTTACCATCTGAACTCCCATATTTTCTACAGGGTCTTCTAGTTCTATTGATCTAAGAACTGTAATACCATCTCTAGAAATATCAGGTCCTCCATATGGGCTCTGAAGCGCTATAGATTTTCCTTTCGGTCCTAATGTTTTCGATACCAGAGAGGCACAAATATTGACTCCCTTAACTAATCCTTCATTTCCTTCTTTAATAATCTTTGACATTTTTATTCATTTTTAAAATACTACAACGATATCTGCTGGAGAAACTACTCTATATTTTGTTCCATCTAGAGTGAACTCTTTTCCAGCTCCCTTATAGATAAACAATTTCTCTCCCTTCTCTAAATTTTCAACTCCTGCTCCAATCTCTATCACAGTGGCTTTCTCAAGATCACCATTTTCAAGAGAACTGGTTGGGATAGTTAAACCCGAAGCAGTCTTTTTCATTGCTGTCTCTGCTTCATCGATTGAAATTAATACTCGATCTTTTAGTACTTTCATAATTATTTAAATTTAACCTCTGAGCTCTATTATTAGAACCCATAAGTAAGATTTAGGGGTCTAGAAAATGGTAAAAAACCTCTTATAAGTTAGGAGCCTTATAAATAAAAAATATAAGGAAAATAACTTATATCCCGTTAAGAGGAAAATGAAGGCTAGAAAACCATAAAAATCTTACTCATGAATTAATAAATAAAATTATAATCATGAAAGCATCGCATAACACATTTTCGTACTTAAGAGCGAATTTATTTTGGGAGTTAATTTCCCCTTGGTGGAGATGTCAAGATCTAGAGGCTAAAGATCAGGAAGTAGATCTTATTGATATCCGAGTTAATATTAATAAGGAGGGTCAGTATAGAAACTGTCATGGATCTATAAAATTTGGAGATAAGTTTTCTAGTCTTGATGGGCTCCTAAACTACTGCTGGAAAGAGAAAGGTAAAAAAATTATGTATCGCCTACTATTCTCTAATGATACTATTTCATTAGAAGAAGCTACCACGATTTATTCTGAATTGCCTGACTCCTATAAAGAACTATGCCATTCTTGTATTTATCAGCCAACATGGAAGTATATCTATCAGAACAAAAGTCTTCCAAAGATAGCTGAACATAATAAACATATGTGGTATAAGGATAAGTCTTTTTGGTATAATATTACTCACTTTTTATTCCCCACCATTAAGAAATATGCCGAAAAACATAATAAAGAGGGTTATGTTAAGAATAAGATTAATATGTATGACTTTGTTCAATACTAAAGACTAAGGAGGGTTCTTTTTAGGGCCCTTTTTTATTTTTCTTCAAAACCTTATCTTTGAGTATGATAAATTTTTATAATTATAGTTTAAAAGAACCTAAAAAGTTTATATTAATAGAAGACCCAGATTATATAAAATGTGATCAGAATTTTTTAGAAACTGTAGGGAAATTGAAAGATCTCTATTTTTGTGTCTTAGGAGGAAAAATAAACTGTAAACATAAACAAATAGATGATCTTAGGTGGGAGTCAGAATACGGTTTCACTAAGTATATCAAGCTTAAAGATGTATGGGAAGTTGGTGGGAATCTTAGTGCAGTTATATTTAGACATCTTGACAGAATTGACCCTAATAACTACTATGAATTTTTCTTCAGTAGTAATAAAAGAACCGTTGAAGAATGTCTTAAACAATCACCTCGAGAAGTAGATTTATATATTAATGAGGAAACTTTTAAAGCTGAGCTAGGTGTCTTTGAATGCTTTACTTATTATTTCCTAGATAAAAATGATTTCTAAATATGATACCCTTTAAATTCAATCATCCAAAGTTTATTAAATTGGAAGATTCCCTGTTAAACAAAGATCTTTATTCAATTCTTCCAACCGATAAGGACATAAATTTAGCTGTTGTTTATGGCTGGGTTGAGGATAAAAAGCTAGTTATAGGTAATAATCTCTTATTAATTGAGGGGCCTATCTCTGCTGAACTTGCTAAACAGATTTATATAAATGATGTAGTCTGTGGAGTAGAAGATGTGATAACTCGAGACCTAGACTTCCTGAGAGTTTTCATAAGTAGTGATTCTGAGTCTGTATGGGATGATTTTTCAGTTGAGGATTATGAGCTTGATTTCCCATCCATTGAAAATCTAAAGTTACCTATGGATCTGGGTTATTACTTAGATATTAGAGATTCACGATAATAGAGTTTAAAATTGAGACTCTATTATTTTTTCTTCAAAGCCTTACTAATGAAACTATAAATTTAAATTATGATGGAAACTTGTTTTTTAATATCAAGATCGATTTTTATTGTATCTTTGGTAACACTTTTCATTCTTGTTCTTAATCTGATTATACTTTCACAAATAAATTTAGATAACAAAATCAGGATATTCTGGTTAAAACTATCTGACAGGATTTGGTGGGTAGCAATAATTCTACTATTATTGTCCTCTATGGTTATGAATATGGATAATCAATAAAAATAATAAAATGAAATTCCTATTTAAAATATTAATAAGAATTATATTGATTTTTCTAGCACCAATTTTAATACTCCTAGCAGCAATAATATGGATTCTTTACCCATTCCTAGGAGCTCTTGAAATTCCTATTAGATTCATCTTTACTGGAAAAATATCTTCGAATTTCATAGAACGAACTTTCTATTATATAGAAGATTATGTGAAGATTTGTATGAAACTCTTAAGAAAACATGGAATCTTATCTTAGAATTTCAGTTTGAATCCTTTACTTTATAAATCTATGATATTCTTTCAATGTTCAGACGAGTTTATACTAATAGATGATTTAGACTATAGAGTGTCTGATGAAAAACTTTCTAGGGTCTTAGAAAGGGCTGGTACCTTATATTCTGTATGTCTTTCTGGTAAAATAGATTATCAGGAAAGAATTATAAAAGATGTGGATTGGGAATTAAATCCTGAATTTATTGAAAAAGGGATTACTTCTGATAATCTGAAAGTTTCACTCTCAAATTTAATCATAATACCCTATATCCTTTCAGCAAATAATAATTCTGATTACTTTAAGATCTTTTTCAGTAGCAGAAAAGAAGCACTACTTGAACTAACTAAACGATCTCCCGAATCTTTTGATATGCCTTTTGAAGATGAGATTCTAATGTCACCAAGTGAAGTAGGACTCTATACTTATTATTATGTGGATAAAAATGATATAAGGAATGTCAAAGATATCATCAATAACTAGAATTATAATATATGATATATTTTAGATGTTTAGCTAAGCATCGAGTTATACGACTTTTATCTGATTCCCCTGATGAAACCTTATATAATATTTTGCCTTCCGGATATGGTGATGTAGTCTATTTTAAGGTAATCTTTGGACAGATTACTGATATAACAACTGGAATCCCTAAGTCTGGAGAACTAAAAACCTTAAAGTTCGATAATTCAACAATACATTTAGAATGGTTACGAAATATAAGATTGAAGACTTTTATAAAATTGGCGGAAGAGGAAACACAGGGAAATATGAATTATCTTAGAGTATTATTTTGTTATGATGAAAAAGACTTCAATAGTATAACTCTAGATAACTGGGGTAAAGATATTAAACCAACTCTACTAGATCCAATTTTTGATTTCAGGTGTTATCTTTACTCAATGGAAATAGGATGAGGGTTTTATACCTTCATTTTTTTTTATCTTCAGAACCTTATATATGT
>AUXO010009977.1_pt1 | contig 10269 bp, 9 predicted proteins | sample 768731 | NCBI WGS metagenome assembly AUXO01 (sample SAMN02715735, study PRJNA202380) | gut metagenome | biome: sheep rumen | host: Ovis aries | place: New Zealand: Palmerston North | reverse complement strand
TGTTTGTAAATTATTGAGCATGTTTTCAGTTTTAATATATGGAGTAATACCTATAGCACTTGTTAATCTTTCCTCTAAGACACCAAAAGCATTGGTTATTGTATTACCAAAAATACCTGTTGCTGAACCTACATTATATCCCTGTAATCTGGCGTTGATTCCACCTTGATATTTGGCATAAGTATTGACACCACTATTAACTGCATTAGATAAAGCACTTATTGCTGCACCTAATTTTTTAATATTATCCTTAAAAGTGTTTTTAAATTCTTCTTGAGCCTTAGCAGATTTAGCCTCTTTTACTTCTTGTTTTCTTTTTGCTCTATCTTCTTTTTGTTCAGAAGTAAGGTCTTTACCTTCTTTTTTAAGTTTTTTCTGAAGTTTTTTATAAAACTCAAGTTGGTCTTTATTTTCTTGTTCTCTAGCAAGAACTTCTTGTTTTCTTTTCTTTTTACCTGCTTTAGTGAGTTTATCTATTTCATCTTTATATAAGTCATTGGCAAGTTCTAATCTTTGTTTTGCTTCTTTATCAAGTCTTTCTTTTAAAAGTTTTTTTCTATATGCTTCTAATTTTTCTTCATTTCCCTCACCTAAAGTTTGCTCCAATTGATAAACTTTTCTAGCAATTTCTTTTTGGTCATTTTCTGCTTGTCTTGCTTGTTGAGATGCAATATCTTTTGCTGCCTTAAGTCTAGCATTTGCCCAAGCCTTGGCTTCTAAAGTAGCAAGTCTTTCATATGCACCAAAATTATCAAGGTCAAGCCCATCTTCATTTATTTTACTAGTTCTTGGTGCATTTGCCATAGATTAATTACCTCTTTCTATTTTTCTGTATTTGATTCATTTTTTCTTCAAAGGCTTTTTTAGTTTCATTAGCCTCATCCATAAGGAATTTAATTAAATTTTCTCTTTCCCTTGGAGTTATTTGTAACACATCAGAATAAGATGTATTCATGTTTTTACTAATTAAGTAGGACTCATGCATCACTCTTTTATATCTAAGTGGTGCATATGGCTTACCATCCTCAGTCAATTTCGGGTCCAAAAAACTCAGGTTGGAGGCGAAAGTTCTGGACACTCTCATAAGTGCAATTTGGACATTTTGCAATTACTTGTGTGTCTAACCCTACCTTTCCATTTAACTCATCTCCTTTTTTGAGAATAAAGTTAACATCATTCATATTTAATTCTCTTGCAAATTTCTCTGCTGTCATTTCATTAAGTTTCTTGCCATCAACTTCTTGAACTAAAGACATAACCGTATACATAATTTCATATTGAATATTAAGTTTAGTCTTTTTTCTCATTTCTTTAGCCTTTTCTTTGATAGAATCCACCATTCTAGGTGTTTGTAAACTTAACTTAACTTTTTTCTTTGAAACAGGAAGTTCAAATTCTCTTTCAAGTCCTTCCTCCTCATTAAAGTAATGAACTTCTTCTAAATCTAAATTGACTTCAGACTTAGTAATTTCTCCACAATTTGGACATTGAATAACCATCTTGTAATCTTTACCATAAGTAACAATTCTCAACTTATGTAGTAAAAATTGATAGTCTCCTATGCACATATCATATGCAGAAATTGGAAGTTCTTCTAAAATACATGCATCAATAATTTCAGCAAGATTTTGGAATTCATTATCACTAGGTGATAATCTTTTCATTTCTTCTTCTGTAGTCATGCTTCTAAGAGTCACTTTTGGATTAAATTTCTCGGCATACAGAAGTCCTTTTGATGGAAGTGTAAATGACTCTTGAATAGTAATATTTTTTACAGCCATTATAACTCTCCTCCATCATTTAATTTAGCACTATCTCTATATCTTTGAGCAAGTATTAATCTTATCATGGCAGAGATAGAAAGTCCATAATAATCTGCTTCCTGTTCAAGAGGTTTTAGTAAGAAATCTGGAACTTTAACCCCTACAAACTTCTTCTCTTTGATTTTACCCATAGATAAATTCCTTTCAATATTTTTATTCACTAAATTTAGCATCCTTATTTAACAATATTAAACAAAGTTAAACACTAAATATACAAATAAAAAGTAGACTTATTAGTCTACTTATTTACTATAATTTTAACAATTAATAAACTTCATCAGGAAGCATTGGAATTGCTTTATCATAGGTGATGGTTGCTGTAACTGTTCTCTTGTCATTAGTTTCATTATTGAATTCATCATCATCAATTCCACTAATCCAACATCCCATCAATCTCCATTTTCTAATAACTTGGTCAAAGTCTGGAGTATATTCATATAAGTAACAAATCTTTTTATAATTTGTTGCTCTATGAACTTTTTCTGTTCTAGCATCATATGCTTTCGCTTGCCATGCAAGTAAGATGTCTTTAGTTCTAGCACCAATATAGTCATTTAACTTTAAGGTGTGATTGTCATAAGTTGGAGTTCCTGCAAAGTGAACTGTATTATTTCCTCTCTTGACATCAATAACACTTAAACTGAAATGTGGAACTGAAGAACTTAATACTGAGACTCTTAACACTTCTTGACCATTAGTGATATAATCACTTGGTTGTGCAAGTTCTTCTTTAGCACCTGCTCTTAATAAATCATCAATATCCATAACTAAGAACTCAAAGTTATTAGTTCTAGATGGTTCATATAGTTCAGGATTGTCTGCAATGTGGTATGTATTCATATCAACGCCTTGTGCCATAATCTATCTTCTCCTCCACTATTCTGTAACTGAAATGGTATCAGTTAATTCAATTTCAATATCAAAGTCTTCAACTGCTTCAATTGGAACAATAGTAATTTTTGCTGCCAATCTTGCTTTAGCAGTAGTTGGAACTCTAGTAATTGTATAATCTAAAATGCCATTATTGGATTCCATTTTATCAAGTGTTGGAATAATTTGAGATGTGAAGTTAGCCCATAAGACTTCACTATTTTGTTCAAAGGTATATTTTCTTGCTGCATTATAACAAACCTTTGCAATTTCAGTAGATGCTAATCTAACATTTAAGAATGAAGTTGCTGTAGTTTTCTTATCTGAATCATTATCTTTAAGGGTTCTATTTCCCCAAATAATATATCCAAATGGTCTAACATAAGCAATTGGGTTGATGGCAATACCAACATTATCACCTTCACCATCTAAGACAACTTCTTCATCTTTTGCTCTTGCTTGAAGCATTTCAATATCTGCGGTTGAGTATTTTTTAGTAACACCAACTAAATTTGGAATAACTCCTCTAAAGGAACCTGCAACTGCATACCATAATGGATTATTTGAAGAGATGCTCTTAGCATATGCAAATAAATATCCAAAGGATGCTGGAACTCTTTCTTCACTAATACTAATACCATCTAAACCTCTTAAGTTTGCTATGTATGGTCCTGCAAAACAAGTAGCAAATGATAGAGGGTTTGAAGTAGTTTCAACTGTACCAACACTACTAGCAAGAGTCTCAATCTCACTTCTAAGTGGAGTAACTTCAACTTCTCTACTATCAATTAATGCAACTGCATCACATCTTGATGCCGCACATTCAATCATTTTTGCTGTTGGACAATAGAATTCACCAGTGGTTAGGAATCTAACATCATAAAGGGCTTTATCGGACATTCTACTCCATGCTTCTTCTGGAACAACAAATGAAAAACCACTTCCACTTCCACTTTCTTCAACTTTAAATCCTTCATAAATAACATGGAAGCCATTTAATAAAAGATTATAAGCAAGTCTAGCAGATAAACAATCTGAATAGGAAGAACTCTCTTTAGTAACTTCATCTGCAAACTTTTTAGCAGAAGTGAAAGATTCTGGGTCAACATGTGCATTAGCAACACCAGGAATATATACAACATTAGGTATTGAACCTAATTGTGTAGAGCCAGTATTATCAATTTCTCTAATTCTAATTTTTGGCATTTTTTCTTTCTCCTTATAAATTAATATTCATTTTGGCTATTAAATATCATTTTATCATTAAATTTAGCATGTAAATTTATATATTTACATCTACATCAAACTCCTCACTTTCCTTAGTTTCATCTTTGATTTCATCTATATTTACTGAGGAAATTAAGAGGTTTTCTTTTAGTGGTACACTGAATATATAAGCATCATCAATATGTAATATAAATGTGTACCTAGTAAATTGTGTTGGGAACAATCTTAGTGGTATATCACTATTGTCCTCAACTTCACTATCATAAGTAACTATTGACTTATGAGTAATCTTTGCATCATTGTAAGGAATTTCAATTGTAACATTAGGATAGTTAGTAAGATTAAATGCAAAATTTCTCATGTATTCATCTGCTTCTGCTTGATGTTGAGTATAGATATCTAGTTGATAATCTAACTTCATTGGAATTGCATTTAATTTTGGAGTAATATTTTGTCTTACTTCATTACCTTCTTTATCATAAATCCTTAACTTCATTCCATCAAAAGTCATAGGTTTCTTATTAGTGTTTAATAAGGTAATCTTAGTTGCTCTTGATAATGTAATAAGAGGAAGAGTAATTGGCTGGTCTTTCTTCTCATCTGCAATAGTTTTGAACATTTCTGCTGTCTCATCTGGTTTAAATATTCTAATAGGATGAGATTTAGTCCAATTTTTAATTTTATTGGCTAATGCTTCATCATAAAATCTAACTGCCATGTTCTACCTCCTTTCATTTAATTTTTTAAGAGTATATATTCTATATAAAGGTTCAAAATTCATCTCAATATATTTGAATGAAGAGTTGACTATATCTAAACCTTTAACATCTAAATTACCATAGTCAAGTAATTTTACTAATGTGGATATTTTTGCACCACTTTTCTTTTCTAAAATATTGTTATTTATATTTAGAGTATAAACATCACCACTTTTACTTAATGAATATTGTAAAGAGTTCAATACATCATTAACATTAATTCCATAAAGAAGTTTAAATTCTCTATTCATTGGTTTAAGATTTTTCTTTCTTAAAGTTCTCTTTATTCTACCATTTATAACCTTAGGAAGGAAATTTATTATGAAGTCTTTTTCAAATACACCATTTATATATAAGGTCATAATCTCCACTCTTTAGCAAGGTCTGCTAATACTGATTTCAATTCTTCTTTTGAAAGGCTTCCATAATTTTTTCTAACACCATCTATAATTGCTTTCTTAAGGTTCTCTGGAGATTCTTCACTAGGTTTAGAAGATTCTTTAGAATCAGGTTTTTCTGAACCTCTCTCTTGTCTAGATGCTAAGTCAAGAATATTCTTAATTGTTTGATAAGAATTTAAGTTCTCATCATCCTTGTAAAGAATACCATTTTTATATACATCTGCTTCTTCAACACTATTAATAGTTTTTCCTTGTTTTTGTAATTCTAGGATTTGATTAGCAATTCCTTTAACCTTATCAGAAAGTCCATTAGCATTTGCAACTTCTTCCCAATTCATTTTATTAAGATTCTTAGGATTAGATAACCATTTTTCAACCTTAACAATTTCTGGCCAATTACTATCTTTATATAAAGTTCTATTGAAGATTGTTTTAATATCTCCTTGATTAATTAAATCTTCATAATCAATATCTTCATTAGCATAAAGATTATTTAATTGAATAAAATCTCTTTGAGTCATATTTCCATTTGGAAAATATTCTTTAACAAATACTAAGAAAGGGTTTGCACTTTCTTTATAACCAACTTCATTACAAATCTTTTTAAGAACACTTGAAAGAGGTTCTAATTTATTCCACCCAATATTACTCCAATCTGTTTCACATTTTTGTCTTAAGAATAACTCTGTAATGGCATCTTGCTCATTTAAATCTCTAGAAGCCTCAAAAGCATTTGTAAATTGTGCACCATTAATACTTTCTGGCTCACCATCTTCATTATAATTAACAAGCATGTCTCTAATCTTATCACTAAGAGAATTAATAAGGTCCAACATTTCTTGATTCTCAATCATATCTTATTTCTCCTCTCCATCTAATAAATTAAAGTCATTATTCTTGTGTGTGAATTCACTTTTATCAAATTGATTAATGTACATAGGTCCAATCTTACAAGTAATATATGCAGGTGTAACTCCTACTACATCCATATCAATAACTCTAAATAATCTAGGTTGTGCATTATCAAGTCCTGATGGAATCTCAAATAAAGCACCTCTAGCAATTCTTGGAGTATCATAAGGAACTTGAATTAGTGAGGCCTCTTCATCTAACTCACTAACCCATCCTAACTTTTTCATTGTAGATTGTTTAGGATGTTCTACAAAGATACATCCAAGAGGAATTGGTTCATAGTAAAAAGACTCTAACTCGCCATAGCCATTATAAGTCTTATTCTCTCTAGGAGCATAATACTTAGTGGTGATTCCTATAAGTTTCACCATTTGTTTAAAATAATGTCTTTGGAGTTTAAGATTGGTAGGATTAAGAAGAATTCCAACATCTGTCTTTTCCATGCAAATACCTACTTTTTATTTTCTTTTTGGTTGTCTAACCATTACTTTTCCACTAATTTTCTTATCTGCTAAATCATATTTGTAAGATAAACTCTCACAAACTAATTCATTATTCTTAGAAGTTCCAACAAAATTAAATGCCTTTTTATTACTAAAAGTTTCATTAATTCCACTTAATTTAAATTTACCACCTTTAGTTTCCTTACATTCATCTAAAACAAAGGAAGTAGCCTTTTCTTTTCCACTCTTAAATTTTAAGGTTCCTTCAACAATCATCTTACCATCTTCAAAGGTTCCCTTAGTAGAGGTATAAGAATCAACATTATTGTAAGTAGAAACTAAATATTTATTAACTAAGGTATCAAACTTTTCTGAATCAAATCCTTCAAAGATAACTTTCTTTTCTAAAGATTCATCAGCAATTACTGAAGTCTTTTTAATTTCAACATCTTCTTCTTCTTTTGGTTCTTCACTTTCAATTTCTGAAGTTACTGAATCTTCAACTGTTTCATCTTCCACTTCAATATTGTCTTGTCCCGTAGTTGGTGATTCTTCTGGTGTTGGAATATCTAAAGAAGCAACTTGTCCAACTAACTCAAAACCATCTTTAGAACCACAATGAGGGCAAGTTTCTCCTACATTATAGATATCACCTTCTCCATCTTTTTCAAGAAGTTCTGGTTTTTTATAAATCATTGTCTTACAAGAAGGACATCTTAAGATAACATTTCCTAAATAAGAATCTTTAAGTTCTTCAACTGTCTCAGCATCTACATCAACAACTTGTTCAATGTGTTCTTCCTCTTGGTGATTAAGAAATTCTTTACCTTCTTCAACTTCATCTTCATCCATAATATTAACTGAAATGCCTTCATTAATGGATTCATCTTTTAAATTCTCACTAACCTTGGCTTGTTCAACTTCATAATCTTTAGCCATTTGTTTCATAGATTCTGCTTTAAAGCCATTTTGTTTTAAGAACTCTTTAACATGTCTTAAAGTTGTTTGAGAAGAAGACCAACCTAAATATCCTTTTTTCAATAAAGTTGCCTTATCTCCTTCAATTCTACAAACTGGTGTTCCATAAGAATATAAAATCTTAGTTCCATCATCTCTAACATCAACCTTTGCTTTTCCATAGAAAGATGCTCTAGAATCATGTTCTGGAGAAAGTTCAAATTTTGCTTCTTTAACTTCACACTCTTCTTTTAAAAGTTGTGCCTTTTCAATAAAATCTTTTTTAGAAATTTCAATCTCTTCACCAGATTCTAAATCCTTTAATAATAAAGTATCACTATAACCAATCTTATGACCACCATCTTTATCTAAAATAATTTCATATTTCTTACCATCAACATCAACATGGTCACCAGTTCTAGCATAATAATAGGCTTGTCCTCTTTCATACATATTACTTCCACTAATATCAATGGTTTCAATCTTTTCTTCTTTGATTTCTTTCTTTTCAATGAATTCATCAATTAAGCCTTCTGCACCACTTCTAGTTTTGGATTCACCAATAACATTGCCATGTTCATCAATAGCAACAAAACATGAAGGAGTTTCTCTCACCTTGCATCCATTGTATTCATAGTAAGCCATTCCTCTATAGGAGGCTCCTTCTTTTAATTTTTGAACTTTTGGTTGAAATAATTCATCATCCAAATCTTCTAATGCTTTAAATGCATCAATAATGTAAGAATCTGACATATTATTCTCCTTCTAATCCTGCATCTGCCATTTTTTGTTGTTTCTTTTGGAAAGCAACTTCGGCTTGATTAACTTTTCTTTCTTGTTCTTTATCAACACTAGGTCTATCACCTAATTTATCTTTATTTGCAAGTTTTTTATTTGCAATTGCTCTTGCTCTTTCATCTGGGTCTTTAATTCTAGCAATGGCTTTACCATCAATGTAATCACCATAGGCTTTTCCACCTTGTTTGAAAGCCTTCTTTTCTGCACTAGATGCTTCATGTAAAACAACTAATTCATCATCATATCCTTCACCACTTGGTAACAAGACTTCAAATCCTAATTCGGTAGTAATAGCATCTGCTGCTTCTTCCCACTCTTCTGGGTCAATACCAACAATGTTAATCTTGCCGTTATCCCAATCAACAATATCACCATAAAGGATTCCATAATCTTCTAAGACTTTTTCAATTTCTGCACAAATATCAATTTCCTCTTCATGTGCTTCTTCTTCTAAATCTGAATATGGGTCTTCTTCACCATTAACTTCTTTAATTTTACCAAAGTTTTTAATTGGTTCAAGACCTAATTTCTTATCAATAGCATGAGCATAATCTAGAATATCTTGGTCATCTGTATATAAACCATCTTTATGATAATATTTGTAAACCTCTTCAAATAATTCTTTTAATTCATCATAAGATTCTTTATCATTGAAGTCTACTTTACAATCTTCTTTACTTTCACCATCTGGCCACAAGTATAACCAATCACCAAAGTAAGCATCTTCATTATTCATAGAAGAAATAACTTCTGCTAATTTCCATGCTAACACATGGTAAGGAAGTTTTGCCATTTCATCAAGAACTTCTTCTTTTATACATTCTTCTTCTACCCAATCTATACTTAATGGAGAATCTTTACATTCGGGGCAAATCTCAAAGAATTTGTGTAAAATTTTACCACTATCATATGGTCCTTCAATTTCAATAACTTCACTATGTTTAATATAGCCTTCATCATCTAAAGCACTAACTTTAACTTTACACTTTTCAAGTGCTTCAACTTTCATTCCTTTTGGGTCAAAATCATCTGCATGCCAAATAACTACTTCATCACCATTTTCAAATTTAGAAACATATTTGAAAGAATCACTAGATTTTCCCATTTCAATGGCTCTTTCTCTAGCACCTTCTCCATCTGGAATAATAATGGATTTTCTTGGATTATAACCATCACTTACACAATAATAAGTAAAGTATCCTTCTTTTTCTTCTTTTAATTCTTCAGTATATTTACTATATTTTGCATATTTATTATAAATCTTTTTACCACTATCAAATAATTCACTAGCACCTTTTTCTTTAAGGTTATCTAGCATATCAAACATTGCTGCATGCATTGCTTCTACATCACTAAAGTCACCGTTGTCAATATTGAATTCCCATTTCATTTCTTTATTGGCATCTTCAACATCTTTCCACCATTTAGTGACTTCACTCTTCATAGATTCTTCTAAGGATTCAAAATAGTGTCCATCAATGTCACCACTATCCCAAACATTTTCAAGGTCTTTTTCTTCAGAATCACCTGCTTCATTTTCTGGTCCATAAGTGACTTTAAGAACTCTAACATTCTTCTTTAAGTTTCTATTTTTAATTTCTTCAAAATATTCTTTAGCAGATTTAATTGCTTCATCTTCTGAGGTATAACAATCAATGTTATCTCCATCTGACATTAAACAAAATTCTACTTTTTCTTCTTTACCTTCTGAAATAGGTCCTTCACTTGAAGTTGCTTCTGAAGATGACCCAGATACATCTGAACCCATTGCATGGTTAAAGAAAGCAACTTCTTTATCTGGGTCTCCTACAAAATGTGCTTTATATTTCTTTTTAGATTTTTTCTCATCTAAGGATTCTTCCCAAGTATCAACTCCATCATAACCCCAAACTAATTTATCATCTTCTGATTCAATTTCACCTTTAGGAGATATGAAAACTTCAACTGAGGCATATCCATCTCTATCAATTAATTTTCTAGCAACTTCTTTTGCATCCTCAATAGATTCAAATTTATCTAAATAAACTTCACTAATACCTTGGTCTCTTAATTCTTCATCTTCCCAATATTTAATATAAAT
>AUXO018772209.1_pt1 | contig 10270 bp, 9 predicted proteins | sample 768731 | NCBI WGS metagenome assembly AUXO01 (sample SAMN02715735, study PRJNA202380) | gut metagenome | biome: sheep rumen | host: Ovis aries | place: New Zealand: Palmerston North | reverse complement strand
GAAAACATAATAGAAAACTCTGAAGCACCGGAGAAAATCAACGAAAAGGTATATGAAGATATATCAGAAGTTACTAAGCATAACAAATCAATAGCAAAAACATGGATTCCTGTAGCGGGTGCAGTCTTGATTGTTGCATTGGGAGGTTATGCAGTATGGAGTCATCAGCCATCGCAGATGTATTCAAAAATTTCCAAGATAGCGGCAGAAGCTTACCAGAATGGTAATTATCTTGTGGCAGAAGAACAATACTCTAAATTATCGGAGTATGGAGCTTTAGATGTAGAGATGTATACTAATCTTGCTGACTCATATATCAATACAAATCAACATGATGATGCCGTATCGATCTTGAAAAAGGCATTAGCTGAGTATCCCGATGATAAGGCATTGAGCAGCAGACTGGAGGAAATCTATCCATCAGTTCAAATATCGCCGGCGATAGGTACCTATAATGAGCCTATAGTAGTGGAGCTGGCTTCGTCAGGTGTAGATATTTACTATTCTATATACGGCAGCTGTGAGGCTGGTGATAATATAAAATACGATAGCCCATTTACATTGGATGAAAATGGTGAGTACACAATAGATGCGTATTGTAAAACCACAGAGGGGTACAGTGGTCCAACAAATTCTGTGACATACGTTATAGATATTGAAGAGGAAACTGAGACCGTTAGTGAGGATGCAGAGAGCGATATTGAGGAAACTCAGAATGATAGTGGCGAGTTTGACGTTGCTGCTGAATATGCTCAGTATCCTAATACTATGATTGAGATACAGTCTGCAGAGAGACAGGATATGGGTGAGTATTCTGTATTTGAGGCGAAGGTTTATCATGGACATACAAGTGACAAGCCGGAGGGTGATGCCAGAACTGAAACTGTAAAGATCAGCAACAGTGCATGGTTAAACTATGTGGATTACAATTATGGTAAAATTCCTGTCAGGGACGCATATAAGTTCTTACCATATATAGGTATGCTAAATGCTACCACAGATGAGAATGGAGTTATAACCCAATTCGACTTTATACTTGGAAGCCAGAAATAAGGATGGTGTTTTTCACGATCTGTATTCTCTTGGTGTACATCCGTAGGTTGCCTTGAACAATCTGTGGAAGTAGCTTGTATTTTCATATCCTATGACCAATGCTACATCTACAGTGGAGAGATTGGTGTTTTTGAGGAGGTAAGCAGCCACCTTCATACGTTTCTGCATCAGAAGCTCCTTAAAGGTTACACCGGTATTCTTTTTTATGATTCTGCTCATAGTATAGATATCAATGCTGTTCTTTTCGATAAAGTCGGAAAGAGCAGCATTTTTGTATTCTGTTTCGATATAGTTCAGGAGCTTGATGATGAGGTTCTGCTCATAGGAGTTTTCTGGTACGCGAATGTTTACCGCCTGCTCTACCAAATGGTCAAATAGCAGTGTCATGCTTTGCTGTGCAAGGTTTCTTGTGTATGTTGGATTGTTTAACATGATCCAGATCAGATTTTCCATGAGATTCTGAACCGGAAGCATATCTCTGACCGGAAAGTAAAGATAGTTTCCGCCCATGTCTTTGTCAGTCAGGCAACTAATCAGAAAGTCACGGAGAGGATTTCTGTCTCCGGACAGTTTTGGCAGAACATCGTCAAAGAACTGAGGACGTATCATGAAGTTTACTGCGATATCATCATTTCCGGCAGGTAATATCTCCTGAGTTGCGTGCTGATTCATAAACAGAAGATCACCCTCCATGAGAGTGATAGGTTGGTCATCAATGAGATGGCGGGTGCTGCCCTGGCACATGTAAACAAACTCTACATAGTTGTGAGTGTGCTTCGGGAAGTGTACGAATCGTGTGTGTGGGCGAATGTCCATGAGCTTGCCGTTATCAAGGACTCTTGCATAATCTATGACGGTATTTTTATCACCTTTTTCCGGAGCATAATAAAGTGAGCGGTCAATGCTCTTGTGACCACTCAGCAATTCTTTTTCTTCATGAGTGAGTTGTGATAGCCGGTTCAGTATTTCCTGATTCATTTTGAAAAGATCCTCTTATAGATTAAGTATTTTGCTATTATCATAAAATACAACTTATAAACAGTTAATGCAAACAAGATTAAACGGCGGGTTCATATGTTTATGAGACAAGCATTATCAAAAATAAGATAAATCTTAATGGTATGATTACGAATGGTTGAATTATACTAGCGTAAAAGGGTCTCTGGGACCATGATATAGCTGTTTAGGATATGATTAACTTAGAAATGATTTCTAGAAAGGGAAACATCTATGAAAAAATGCTTAAAACTACTGATGGTAACTTTAGGTAGTGTCTGTGCCATGGGAATGACTTCTCTGGCAGGAAACTGGGTCGGTAATGCAGGAAGTGGCTGGTGGTATGTCAATGCGGATGGAACTTACGGATCATACAGAGCTGCTACAGATTGCCCTCAGGTTGATGGAATATATACCTTTACATCCGGACTTGCAGAAGGTGTAGGAAACTATTACACGATAGAACCTGGGTTGCAAAATATCATTCTTATGAGAAAAGACCCGGAGACCATAACTGTATTCATGAATAATCAGGCAATCGATTTTGTTTTATCTGAGGAAACTATGTACTGGGATGAAGGCGGAAATGGTACCAGAGGCCTGGAGGTCTATGACAACGGAACTCTTGATCTCTATTTGGAAAACCGTAATACCTACACAAAAATTCAGTGATTTTGTTCTCCGTCCTCTTTACCTTGAAACTGAAATATGAGGCTGTAACAAAATTATAAATATTAAAGGATTCAGTGACTATCTTAGAGTAGCCGCTGAATCCTTTGCAGACCATACACCATCTATACCGAACAGTATCGGGAGAGATAAAACTGCTATAACCTGAAATACCCGATTTCTCAGAATTCAAATACTTTCAGCTCGGCATTTTTTATTCCAAAAGCAGCGAACTCTTCATTGGTCATGTTACTGAAATATGACATGATGAACCGGGAGATTCCATTGTGAGCCACCAAGAGATAGACTTTATCGGGTTCGCTCTTTATATCATCAAGCAGGTTGTAAATTCTTTGGGCAACACGGAACATAGACTCTCCTCCATCATAGTCATCGATGAAATTCTGCTTGGCAAGTTTAAAATCCTCACCATTCCTTGGGGTAGATTCCCATTTTCCGAAATTCTGTTCTATAAGACGAGGTTCAACTCTTACCGGAATTCCCGTGATTTTAGAAATCTCCACAGCAGTATCATGAGCTCTGGATAAAGGGGATGTTAATATCTCATCTACATGAACTTCTCCGGCATCGATTCTTTTCTTAAGCTCTGTCGCAGTTTCCCTGGCCTGCTCATGACCCTTTTCGGTCAGCGGGCTGTCTGTGGCTCCGCATATCTTGTTTTCAACATTCCAGACTGTCTGTCCGTGACGTACAAAATATAATTTTCCCATGTAGTACTCCTTTATAAATATTCAGCAGCACATTGCACACCAATGTGTACGTTAGCGTTTATCAGTGATTGGCAAATATCTTTGACACTCAGGCCATAATCTCTCTTTTGGCAAATATCTTTGAACAAAGTTACGATTATCGTATCATTCAGGCTATCTTATCATATTCCGGGTCTTGTGGGGCTGATATTTTTGTATATCGAAATTCATACATCATAACATAGAACGAAAACACAAAACTAATAGGACTGATTGCTATCAGGTTCATAAACGTAGATATAGATTGTGACTATATCTGACAATCGAAATCAAGTATTAGCCTTTAACTGATTCTACAACTATACTGTCAACATCACAAAGTTAAAGAAGGGGGCGCAACATGGGAGATTTAAGAGATACTATCAAAAGTCATGTAAAAGAAAACCTGAAGATTTATCAGGATATAGCATTACAGATTCATGATAAACCTGAAGTTTCCAATTATGAATTTTTTGCCAGCAAAGTACTGTCCGATCAGCTTGCGAAGGAAGGATTTGAAATTGAACTTCCCGCAGCAGGTCACAGAACGGGATTTGCGGCAAGGTATAAGAGCGGACAACCTGGTCCGGTGGTTGTATTTCTGGCTGAATATGATGCATTGGCCGGACTTGGACATGGATGTGGGCACAATATTTTTGGTGCGACTTCCTCATTGGCGGCGGCAGCATTAAAACAGGTGATCGACTCAGTAGGCGGTGAGGTAAGAGTGTACGGGACACCTGGAGAAGAAGGCGGTGAGAATGGAAGTGCCAAAGGATCCTTTGTAAGAGAAGGGTATTTTAAGGATGTTGATTTTGCCTTGTGCACACATCCGGGTGGAGACGAGGAGCATTTGCTGTCCTCCAGAAATTATGCCTGTGCTCCTGTAGACATCGAGTTTCATGGTAAATCCGCACACGCAGCAGGGGATCCGGAACATGGCATCAATGCTTTAGATGCACAGATACTGGTATACAACGGCATATCAGTACTTCGCCAGCAGTTGACTGATCGTATACGCATACATGGAGTAATAGTTGATGGCGGTACTGCTCCAAATGTTATTCCGGATTATACAAAGTCTAAATGGTATATAAGAGCAGCTGACATAGAGACTCTTTATGAATTGAAAGAGAAGGTTGAACATATAGTTCAGGGAGCGGCACTTGCCACAGGATGCACAGGAAGTCTCAAACTATATCAGAATCTTGTGGAAAATATGGTACTTACCCCATCCTTTGATGCGATCTACGAAAAAAATCTGGAGCTTTTTGGTCAGAAGATCACACATAAGCCGGATAAGATTCAGCCGGGTTCCAGTGATGTGGGTAATGTTTCTCAGGTAGTTCCTACCATCCAGACTCATATTTCTATTTCAGACAAAAAGATAGCAGGACATTCTATTGATTTTGTTGAAGCCTCGGCAAGCGAAAAAGCATTGAATGCTATAGGATTAGGGGCCAATGTTCTTGCATTTACAGCATTGGATCTTCTTGAGGATCCTGAACTGCTTTCAAAAATCAAAGAAGATCATCGTTGGCACGTGGAGCATCAGAAAGACATTGAGTGATACAGTTTACTAACCGGAGTTTTGCTGAGATCTGGTCTGATGAATCATCAAAATACCGAAGCACATAAGTGATATATGGAGAGATCTGAAGATATGATTGAAATCAAGAATCTAGAAAAGACTTACGATATAAATAATCATAGTGTTCATGCTGTCAATGATGTCAGCATAACTATCAATGATGGTGATATCTATGGTGTGATAGGCTACTCCGGAGCAGGTAAAAGTACACTTGTCAGGTGTATCAATTTTTTGGAAAGACCGGAGGCAGGCACTATCAATATCTCTGGATTTGGCAAAGTCATAGCAAACGCGGGACGGCTCTATCTGGAAAGAGATGGAAAGCCAAGACCTCTTCTGGATAAAGACCTTCGGACATTGCGTAAATCTATAGGTATGATTTTTCAGCATTTCAATCTTCTGGACAGAAGCACGGTTTTCGATAATATTGCATATCCACTGAAGTATAGAAATTATACCAAAAATGAAATCCGAAACAGAGTTAATGAGTTGTTGAAGCTGGTAGATCTTGAGGATAAGAGAGATGTGTATCCGTCACAGCTTTCAGGAGGACAGAAACAAAGAGTTGCTATCGCAAGAGCTCTGGCAGATTCTCCAAAGGTACTTCTGTGTGATGAAGCCACAAGTGCTCTTGATCCTGACGCAACGGAATCCATACTTCGCCTGTTGAAAGAGCTTAACCAGAAATTGGGACTGACCATAGTTTTGATCACTCATGAAATGGCTGTGATCAAGGAAATAGCAAATCATGTTGCAGTTATGGAAAATGGTCGCGTGGTTGAGGATGGAGAAGTTTATGACATTTTTGCATCACCGGAACGATCCATAACAAAAAGATTTGTGGGAACTTCAAACGGACTCGGGAAAATCAGTAGGTTGATTGATGACAAGGCAGTCGATGCCGTTCCGACAGATCGGAAAAAGCTCATAAAACTGACATTTATCAGAAGTTCAGTAAATGATGCTCTTATTTCAAGAGTTTCAAGAAAATTTGATGTGGATCTGAGTATAGTTCTTGCCAATGTAGACCTGGTGGAGGATACACCGCTCGGTAATATCATCGTAGAGTTAAGTGGAGAAGCAGAAAGAGTTGAAGCAGCATTAAAGTATATTGAAGAATGTGGTGTACGCATAGAAGGAGTAAAGCGATGAAAGAGATTTTTCAAAGTATATTTCCTAATGTATGTAAGTATTGGAATATGTTTATAGACAGTTTGACTGCGACGGAGCAAATGTTTTTGATTGCCGGATTACTGACATTCTTTATCGGCGGAATCTTTGGAATCATTTTGATCATTACTAAACCGGATGGTATAAAGCCTAATCGGGTGATCCATGCAGTATTTGAAATCATAACCAATGTTTTTCGTTCGATTCCATTTATCATACTTTTGATTTTTCTGATTCCACTGACGCGTTTTATAACAGGAACAGCCATAGGTGTTTCCGGAGCAATAGTTCCGTTGGTTTTTGGAGCGGTTCCTTTTTTTACAAGACAGATAGAAAATGCTCTTAGTGATGTAGATCCAGGTAAGATCGAGGCAGCAAGAGCTATGGGGAGCAGTACAGTTGGTATCATTTTCAGGGTATATCTTTCTGAAGCATTACCTGATATCATCCGTGCAACTACCATAACGGCTATATCTATGATAGGTCTTACTACATCAGCAGGTGCTGTAGGAGCAGGAGGTATAGGCAGTTTTGCAATCAACCAGGGGCAGAACATGCATTATCAGGATGTTGTAAATCTGTGTGTCATATTACTTTTGATAGTAGTAGCACTTATACAGTCTATAGGGTCTGCTCTGGCAAGAGCAACAGTAAACAGAAAATTGTTTTCTCGTTAGCTTAAGTAAGGCACTGCATGAGTTTATATATGTAAAGAAGTGGCTGATAAAAGTCGCGTGATTTGGATTGAAAGAAGGAGAAAAGTATTATGAGAAAGAAAGTATTTAATGCAATTATATCTTTGGTTCTGGCAACAACGGTTGCGGCATCTCTCAGTGGATGTGGTGCAACTGAAGCACATGCAGCAGGAGGAAACGAAGCAAAGGAAGCCTCAAAAACAGGGGGACCGATAAAAATCGGTGTACCGAGTGATGCTACAAATCAGGCAAGAGCTATCAATCTACTGGCAACTGCAGGGCTCATCAAAGTGAATCCGGATGCCGGATATACTCCGGAACTTGCAGATGTGACAGAATATCTGTACAACATTGAAATCGCTCCGGCAGCAGCCAATACACTCGTTGCAACACTGGATGACTATGCTGCATCAACAATTAATGGTACATATGCCGTTCCTGCCGGACTGTCACCTAGTAAAGATGGCCTCATCACTGAGGTGCAGGAGGTAGGCTCAGATAACCCTTATATCAATGTTATAGTTGCAAGAACACAAGACAAGGATAATGAGACCTATAAAAAGATTGTAGATGCATATCAGACACAGACTATCGCAGAGTATATACTTGAGAAGAATAAAGAATCATCAGTTCCGGCTTTCGAGTATGATAAAAATTATAGCGTAGAAGCAGATTTTGTCGATAAACTTGAGGGATATAACTCTGATAAATCCGGAAAACAGGTTGTAAAGATTGGAGTATGCGGTACTGCCGATGTATGGAAGGCAGTGCAGAAAGTATTGGATGATGAAAACGCAGGTATATACATCGAACCGGTTATATTTGATGCTTATAATCTGCCTAATGAAGCTCTCAATAGCGGAGAGATTGATTTGAATGCATTTCAGCACAAGGCATATCTTCAGTCAGAGATTGATTCTCAGGGCTATGACATTACACCTATAGGAGATACATCATCAGCTCCTTTGACACTATATTCAAAAAAGGTTGCAAGCCTTGATGAGTTGAAGGAACTGGCAGGAAAGAAATGATACCTTAAGGGTATAGTTGTCAGTGATGTGACTGTTGGGGAAGGAAAGCGACTCGGAGCCGAAGCTACAGAAGAGGATGTCAAGACCTGGACAGAACTCCTCGGAATGTAAGAGTTTCTTATATATGAAAGTATTTGATAGTCATCAATGGAAATGATGAATGTCATTTTATAAAAGGACAGGTATTACGGAGATGTAGTACCTGTCCTTTAATACTTTTATGGATGGGTTGTAGAAAAATGAAATCAATTCAATACGCAGAAGGACTGTGCCAATCTATCACGCGTAATGGTATCTTGTCTTAAAACGAAACAAGCATATCAGTGAGAATACAAATGCTGACATTTCTGCTACTACGATTGCAGACCATATACCATCTATACCGAATAGGCCCGGGAGAACCAAAACCGCTATGACCTGGAACACCAGAGTTCTCAAAAAGGAAATAACAGCCGAAATGAGACCGTTGTTAAGACCGGTAAAAAATGCTGATGCAAATATACTGAGTCCGCTAAAGAGATATGATATGGAGTAAATACGTATCGCATGTTTGGTCAGCATATAGAGTTCCGGATCATTTTTCGTGAAGATACCGGCCAAAAGTCCCGAGGTAAGAAGTGATATCGTAACGATGATGAAACTTGCTCCGCCAATCAGTTTCATGCTGCGGGTGAAAACATTTTTCAGCTCTTTGTAATTGCCGGCCCCCAGGTTGTACCCTGCGATAGGAGCCACACCCATGGAATATCCCATGAAGATGCCGATAAAGATGATCGTAGTGTACATGATGATTCCGTATGCTGAAACCCCCAGCTTACCTGCAAATCTCATAAGCTGATAGTTGTAGAGCATGTTTACAACGGACATGGAGATATTGGACAAAAACTCAGATGAACCGTTAATGACAGCCTTGAGCAGCGACTTCATGTTGCATAAAGGCTTACCAAGTCTTAGTTTTGAGTCGTTTGGTAACAGGAAGTAAATAACAGGAGCAATGCCACCGATGAACTGACCTATGATGGTTGCAAGTGCTGCGCTCCACAGCCCCCACTTAAAGACTCCCATAAAAACAGCATCAAGGATTATATTGGCTATTCCTGCAATAAAAGTGATTTTGAGTCCAAGCTGTGGTTTCTCTGCAGTTATCAGAAAAGCCTGGAAACAAATCTGTAACATAGCCGCAGGAAGGCCGATAAAAGAGACTCTGGCATAAACGGTGCAGTAAGGAAGCATTTCATTGCTCGCACCCAGTAAGGATGCCACTTGTGGAGTGATCACGAAACCGATGGCTGAAAGCAGCAGGCCAATGCCGATAACAGTATATATGATGAAAGAGAAAATACCATTGGCTATTTTCTGTTTTCCAAGCCCTAATGTCATAGCCACCAGAGCACTGCCGCCTGAGCCAAACATAAATCCGATGGCTGAGATAAGCATGATAAAAGGAAATATCAGATTCAAGGATGCAAAAGGTGTGCTGCCGACATAATTGGACACATAAAATCCGTCAACAACATTGTATATGGATGTAAATATCATCATGAGTATAGATGACATGGTAAATCTCAGTAATGTTGAATATGTGAAATGGTTTGATAATTCTATAGCGTTGAAGTCAGACTTCTTATTATAACTTCTTCTCATCGATTCCTCTCTTATAACTTGTCACACTCTTCCTTGAGTGAATTCAGATATCTGTTGCTAAGTTCTATGAACATGTCTCTTTCAGCGGTTGTCCAGGACTGAAACACTCTGTTTTCTATATCAACAAACACACTTATCTTGTCCTTGATGATTCCTTCGCCTTTTTTGGTCAATGTGAGATGCTCGTTTTTTTGACCAGTCAGTGGCTCAAATATACCTGCATTGATCATTTTTTTCACAGCAGAATGGATGGTTTGCTTACTAAGTCCATAGAGACTGCAGATCTTTTTTTGGGAAATATCTTCGTTCACAGCAACTTCATACAAGATGAGCGATTCTGTATCAGATAAACCTAGTTTTCGATTGATCTCGTGATAAACATTGGCGATTTCGCTGTTAATAGTGTCATATTGGTGGACTGTTTTATCTTGATTAAGCATTTGTGACCTCCTTGCTGGTCTGATTTCGGACTTTTAGAATTATAGTCCGAAATCAGACCAACGTCAAGAAGGTTTTAGATATCTGAAAATATCGGAGGAAACTACAGTTATTTCGTGAAGGGACTTCTGGAAGGAACAGAGGATGCTCTGACGGATGATGAGAGGCGGGTAAAACGCCCCTCTTTCTTTGACTGGGATATGCAAGGGAGAGGAACTTCCTGCAGAAAGCGAG
>AUXO017141846.1_pt1 | contig 10270 bp, 9 predicted proteins | sample 768731 | NCBI WGS metagenome assembly AUXO01 (sample SAMN02715735, study PRJNA202380) | gut metagenome | biome: sheep rumen | host: Ovis aries | place: New Zealand: Palmerston North | reverse complement strand
ATTATTTTTTTCTTTGTCAAGATTTTTTTATAAAAGTGTTGAATAAGAAAAAAAAATATGTTATACTTATTGTAATAGTAGGAGTGTAAGCATGTGAGAGTTGTTTTTCGCGTGTTTATTTAGGAGGAAATTATGGACGAAAGAAAAAATGTAAAAATAATTGATGAACATGGAATCGATAGGGTAGCTAATATAATGTGTAGTATTGACTTAGATGGTTCTGATTATGTAGTTTATTCTATTAAGAGGGATGAAGATAATGATAATCTTTTTGTTTCTAAATTAATTAAAAATAATGATGGAACTTCTAATATGATTAATATTGATGATTCTGTTGAAAAAGATAAATTAGCTAGTGTAGTTAAGGAAATTATTACTTATGCAATTAATAACGATGCTGATAAAACAACTGGGACTGTTGCTTTATCAAATGGTAAAGAGGTAAAAATATCTACTGTTTTGTTTAATAAAGAGCAAAATATTAATGTTGGAAAGACTTATATTACAACTGTAAAAAGAGCTGTTACAAAGGTAGGAGAGAACTTTTATAAAGTTGAAAATGTTAAGGCTGAACCAGTTGTTGAATCTGTTTTTGATAGTTCTACTACTGAGAATGTTTTTGAGCCTGTTAAGGAATCTACACCTGCAGTTGTTGAACCTGTACTTCCTGAAATGTCAGTGCCTAGTACTCCTGTAGTGAATGCACAACCAGCGGCTGATAATGCTACAAGCATTTCAGCTGCACCTGTTGAGACTATACCTCAACAAACTGTTACATCAGCATCTGTAGTTGAACCTATTTTACCTGAAGTGCCTGTGCAACAAATAGTACCTGAAGTTAATATGTCGGTTGCTGAAACACCAAAAGATGTTGTGCCTGCTCCTGAAGTTGTTCCTAGTTTTGTTTCTGCACCAGCATCTTCAGAAACTGTAAATATTCCAGCAGCGCCAGTAGAAGCTGCAGTTACAGCTGCGCCTGCTGTTGAACCAATTTTACCAGAAACACCTGTTGTTAATGAACCTAAAGTTGATAATAACCTTTCTGCTCCAACAATACAAGTATCAACACCAGTTCCTACACCAGTAGAAACTACACCAACTAATACTAATGGAGCACAAGTATTTTTAGATGCTTCTAAGGAATCAAATTTGAATGCAGCTTTAGGAGAAATTAGTAAAGATAATACTGTTCCGGTTCAAAATGTTGAATCTATTAGAGAATTTGGTCAAGATGAGCCAGTTGTGGTTCCTGCAAATGTAAATTCTCAGCCTGAGAACTTACAGCCAACTAATGGACCTGTATTGACTAGAAAAGCTGGATTTGCTAATAATAAATTCTTTATGGTTGTTGCAATTACGTTTTTCTTAGCTGCTTGTGTTTTCTTAGGGTATGAAGTATTTAGATATTTTAAAATTGTTTCATAATAAAAAAGGAATTGATTCCTTTTTTTTAATCACATAATTTTTTTCTTTGTGAATAAATACAACCACAATAATCTTGTCTATATAGGTTGTATTTTTTTGATAACTCTATTGACTTTTTGTATCCGTCAGATTTTTTAAAATCCGAATGCAACCATTTTATTTGGTATTTTTTTTCTAATTCTTCACCAATTTTATTTAATAAATTAGCATTTTTATAAGGGCTAACTGTTAGTGTGGTGCAAAAGTAATCATAATTTCCTTCTTTTGCTAATTGTGCTGTTTTTTCTAATCTTAATTTAAAGCATATTGTACATCTTTCTCCACGTTCTGGGCATGTTTCATATCCTTTAATTTTTTTTTCATATAAGTCATTATCATAATCACAATCTAATATTTCTATTTTTCCTATGCGATTAATTTCATTTATTAGCTTTATTTGTTCTTCTTTTCTTTTTAGATATTCTTCAATTGGGGATATGTTAGGGTTATAGTACAAAATAGTAATGTCAAAATATTTTGTTAGTGATGTTATTACCCATGAGCTACAAGGGGCGCAACAACTATGTAGCAGAATTTTTTTTCTAGTTGTTATTTTATTTAATTCATTTAAATATAGTTTGTAGTTTGATTCTTGCATATCAATCACCTAAGCTATATTATATCATTTATTTAGCTAAAAGGAAATCAATATTTATTTCTTTATTATTATTAATTATATTATCTATTATTATATTTTCTATGTTTTTTTTAATTATTTTTTCTATATTTCTAGCGCCAAATTTTTGATAATTTGCTTCTGCAATTATTTCATCTATAACCTTTTGTTCAATTGTTATTTTTATATTATTATACTTGTTTTTAATTTTTTTAAGGTTGTTGTTTATTATCTTTATTATATCGTTTTCTTTTAGGGAGTTAAAGACAATTATTTCATCTATTCTACTTAATAATGCGGTATTAAAAAAATCAATTTTTTTGTTTTCTATAATTTGATCTTCATTAAATCCAATTTTATTATTTTCATATCCTTTATTTGATGTCATGATTATTATATTATTAGTAAAATTAATTATATTATTTTTTGAATCTTTAATTATTCCATCTTCCAATATTTGATATAGTAAATTTATTATTTTTGGATGTGCTTTGTCTATTTCATCTAGAATAATCGTGGCATTAGGATTATCTTTTATTAAATTTAAAGCATATTTATTGTCATCATAACCAACATATCCTGGGTTTGATCCAATGAATTTACTTATTGAGCTACTATCAGCATATTCTGTCATATCTAGTTTTATTATTTTTTTTGAGATATTTTCTCCATATAACGATGCTAGTTTAGTTTTTCCTATTCCTGATGGTCCAATAAATAGCAATGAAATGCATTTATTTTCTCTATATCCTAATTTAATTCTTTTAGTTATGTTTATTAATTTTTTTATGGCTTCATCTTGTCCATATATATTATTTTTTAAATTTGTTTCTATTTCTGTTAATATTTTTTTATTATCTTTTAATATTTCATATAATGGTATTGATGTTTTTTTACTTATAACCTCTGCTACGTCTTTGATTGTTACTTCTTTTTTTGTAATGCTTTTGTTGATGTCTTTTTTTAAATCTGTTTCCTTTATTTTCAATTTATACGCTTTTTCTATATTGTTCTCTTTTAAATATTCTTCTTTTTTGTTTCTTATTTCTTCTAATTTTTTTCTTTTGTTTACATTGTTATCTGATTTTGTAATATTTACTTTGCTACATACTTCATCTAAGATATCTATTTGTTTGTCTGGTCTAAATCTTTCATATATGTATTTATCTGATAATTCAGTTATTTTGTCAATTATTTTATTTGTTATAGTTACATTATGGTATGTTTCATATATTGGTTTTATTTTATATAAAATGTTTTTTGTTTCTTCAATGCTTGGTTCTTTAATTTTTATGATTTGAAATCTTCGGTCTAGTGCCTTATCTTTTTCAAAACATTTTTTATATTCGTCTGTTGTTGTTGCTCCTATACATCTTATTTTACCTCTTGCGAGAGCTGGTTTTAATATGTTTGAAGCATCTATTGCTCCTTCCGCACCCCCTGCACCAACTAATGTGTGTATTTCATCAATAAATAATATTATATTTGTATTTTCTTCTATTTCTTCGATTATTTTTTTCATTCTTTCTTCAAATTCTCCACGATATTTTGTTCCAGCAACGGCAGACGCCATATCTAATGAAAAAATTTTTTTATTTTTGAGATTTGTAGGTACTTTATTATTTTCAATTAAGGTTGCTAATCCTTCAACAATTGCAGTTTTGCCTACACCTGGTTCTCCAATGAGGAGTGGATTATTTTTAGTTCTACGACATAATATTTCTTGTATTTTTTTTATTTCTTCGTCTCTTCCTATTAAAGGATCTATTTCATTATTATTTACTTTTTCATTTATATTTATACCTAATTCTTCAATTAATAATTTTTTTCTATTTTTCTTATTATCATATATTTTTATTCTACATTCATCATATATTTCATCTAAATCAATGTGCATTCCTATTAAAATTCTAATGGCTATTCCTTCACCTACATCTAGAAGCGAAGAAAATAGATGATTAATTGTTACTACGCCATTATTATTATCTTTACTATCCATTATTGCATTTTCAATTACTTTTTTTAATAGAGGAGTATGTAGGAAAAACTCACTTTTTTTAGAACCTTTTCCAATTATATTTATAATTTCATTTTTGAATTTTATATATGTTAAATTATATTTTTCTAATTTTTGTGTTAATTCATTTTGATTATGTAATATGGCTAATACTAGATGCTCTGTTCCTACATATGGATGCTTTAATTCTAACATTTCTAATTTGGCTTTAATTAATACTTCTTGTGCTTCTTCGTTAAAATTACTTGTCATAATCTCACCTTTCTTTTAAATCTTATGTATATAATGTATAAAAAATGAAATTTTAAAACATATAAAAAGCAATTAATTTTTTAAATTATTAATTGCTTTTTGATAATTGTCATTATTTGTAATATAGCTTCCAACTACTGCAATATCAGTTATGTATTTTATTTTGTCAATTGTATCTATATTAATTCCTCCATCAACTTCAATGAGAATATCTGGTTTTTTATTTCTAACATATTTAATTCTATCGATTGTATTTTCTAAGAATTTTTGCCCTCCAAAGCCAGGTTCAACACTCATGATAAGTATCATGTCTACATCATCTAGATATTTATCTATTAATTCTATTTTGGTATTTGGTTTAATTGCTAATCCAACATTAAATTCCTTATCTTTTATTAATTTTATTAAATTTTTAATATTTTTATTTATTTCAATATGAAATGATATATTATAAATATTATTAAAATTTAAATTATTAATATATTCTTCGGGATTTTCTACCATTAAATGAATATCGAATAATTTTTTAGAATGTTTTGCTAATTCATTTACTTCATTAATTGGTAATTGATAGTTTGGAACAAAAATGTTATCCATTACGTCTATGTGTATGTAATTACTATTGGTGTTATTTAGCTTCTCTATACTTTCAATTCTATTTTTAGAATTAAGAATAGATGTTGATATTTTAATCATATTTATCACCATTTATAAAACTTTTGTAATTATTGTATCTACTTTGTATTATTATATTATTATTTACTAAATTAATAACTTTACATCCATCTTCATTTATATGCATGCAATCACTATATTTACAGTATTCTAGGTTGTTAAACATTTCTTTCATATTATCTCTTATATCTATTTTTGTCATTCCATTAAAATCTATTTTTGAAAATCCTGGAGTATCTGCAATATATGTATTTTCAATATTGTATAATTCTGTATGTCTGGTTGTATGTTTTCCTCTTCCTAGATAGTTAGATATTTCATCGGTTTTTAAAGATAATGTAGGATTTAGTTTATTTAATAATGTGGATTTTCCAGCACCACTTTGACCTGTAAAAACTACAGTTTTGTTTTTAATATTTGTCATTAATTCAGTTGGATTACTAGCTACGGTGTATCCTATATCTTTATAGTATTTAATATATTTGTTTATTTCTTTTTTTTCTTCATTGTTTAATAAATCTAATTTTGTGAAATAAATAATAGGTTCAATATTATTGTATGAAATAATAGTTAATGTTTTATCAAGGAGATATGTATCAAAATCAGGTTTTTTAACACTAGTAACAATAACTGCTGTATCAATGTTGGCAATGCTGGGTCTAATTAATTCATTTTTTCTTTTTTCTATTTTTAATATATATTTATTTATTTCATCAAATGTTACTATGTCTCCGACTAGTGGTTTGATACTATCATTACGAAATTTACCTCTAGGTTTACATATATACATATTGTTATTTGAAATAATTGTGTAATCGTTACTAATGTTTTTTATGATTTTGCCTTTCATATTATCTCCTAATTATTATTCAATATCTTCTTCTTCAGTTTGTATTTCTAGTTCTACATTTATTTTTACTTTGAAAGTCATTCCTTCAATTATTGGATCACCAACTAGTCTTCCTGTTTGTTCAATGATTGTTGCATCTTTTAAATTATTATATTGATCTTCTGTAAGTATAGTGTTGTTTTTATCAGTAACACTAATATTTAATTTATATTCTTTTGCAAATGCAATGGCATCCGATAGTGACCATCCTTCATTTACCATATCGGGATATTCATCAACAATATTTGGAATATATAGTGTTACTATATCTCCTTCTTTTATTTCTACTTTATCATTTTTTTCATCAAATTTTGGAGATTGATCAATTATTATATTTTCTTTTCCTTTATATTTTTCTTTGTCTTCAACATCCTTTTTTTCAATGGCTACTTTAATATTTAGTAGTTCTAGTTTTGCTTTTACTTCAGTATAATTTTTTCCTGTGTAATCTTCTAAATAATGGAAAGTACCTCCCGTTGATTCAATAATTGTTATAGTATCTCCTTTTTTTCTTGTACTTCCAGCTTTGGGTGAAGTTTTAATAACATATCCTTCTTCAACAGTATCACTATTTTTTTGCTCTGTTGTATAAGTAAATCCGGCTTTTTCTAATTTTTCAATTGCTTCATCGGTAGATAAACCAACGACATTTGGCACTGTGATATCTTTTACTTCTCTTGTAGTTACAAGCCAAAATAGAGCGCCAGTTATTAGAAGTATTAAGAAGAATGATGCTAATATAGTTATTAATGTATTTTTTCTTTTTGGTTCTTCGAAGAAATCTTCTTCTTGATTATCATCTTCTAAATCTTCTTTTTTTATTTCTTTTACAAGCTCATCTGTATTTTCTATTTCTTCATTTTCTGCTTCTTCATTTTCTATATCTTCAACCTTTGGTTTTTCAATTTTTTTCTTAATGGTTGTCGTTGGTATAGGTACAGTTGAATCAATGTCATTTTCTGGGTATGTAAAGGTTATTTTTTTATCATTAGCATGCTCTTCTTCCATACAGTGTAATAAATCTTCATGCATTTCTTTTGCACTGTCATATCTATTTCTTGGATTTTTGGCAGTTGCTTTTAGTAATATGTTTTCTACTGATTGTGGTATGGAAGGATCTTGCTTTCTAATGCTTGGAATCTTGTCTTTCATGTGTTTTAAGGCTATTTCTACAGCATTATCACCTTTAAATGGGACACTACCTGTTAATAGTTCATACATTAGTATTCCCATGGAATAAATATCGCTTTTAATTGTTGCACTTTTACCACTAGCTTGTTCTGGTGGTAAATAATGAACACTACCCATAACTGAATTAGTTTGAGTAAGTTGTGTTGCATTTAGTGCCATGGCAATTCCAAAATCTGTAATTTTGACTCTACCATCATCTTCAATCATTATGTTTTGAGGTTTTATGTCTCTGTGAATAATATATGATTCATGAGCATGGGAAATGCCATCGGTTAATTGAGTCATTATATCAATTACTTCAGATAATGTTAATGATTCACGTTTTTTTAGTAATTGTTTTAAGGTTTTACCATCAATATATTCCATTACAATATAGTGTTGTCCATCCTCTTCACCTACATCATATACTTCAACGATATTGGGATGTGATAGGTTAGATACAGATAAAGCTTCTCTTTGAAATCTTCTAATAAACTTGTCATCTGAAGATAAATCTCCACGCAATACTTTAATTGCTACTTTTCTATCTAGTATGGTATCTTGTGCTAAATATACATTTGCCATACCACCTTCGCCAATTGATTTAACGACTTCATATCTTTCGTTAATTTTTTGCCCCTTTGATAACATTTATTGTTCACCACTTTCTTTTTTTAAATATGCTATTGAAATGTTGTCAGTTCCTCCACGTGAATTTGCTTTTCTAATAAGTTTTACAACAGTTTCTTCAATAGGTAAGTTACTATTTAGTATTTTTTCTATTTGTTCTTCTGTTAGCATATTGGTAAGTCCATCACTACACAAGAATAATCCTTTTACTGATGTATCAATATCAAAGATGTCTATTTCTATTGGATCGTTTGCACCTAGTGCTCGTGTTAATAAATTTTTTCCTGGATGATTCTTGGCTGATTCTTCACTTAATTTTCCTGTATTTAATAGCATTCCTACATATGTATGATCTTTTGTTACTTTATGTAGGGTATTATTTTTTATGACATAACCAGAAGAATCACCAATATTGCCATATAGTATGTAATCTTCTGTTCTAATTGCTATTACTAGTGTTGTGCCTAGTCCTTTGCTTTCTGGATTGTCTTTGGCATATTCAAATATTTTTTTATTTATTATTTTTACAATGTTTCTTAACCATTCTATTGCATCTTCTTTTTTGCCTAAAGATTCTAATTTATAAAAGTTTTCTTTAATTTGTTCTATGGCAATTGAAGAGGCTACTTCACCTGCTTTGTGACCTCCCATGCCATCTGCAATAGCTAAAATAAACTCTTTTTTATCATTACTGATGATGGTTACACTATCTTCATTGTGTGATCTAACTTTTCCAGGATCTGTAAAATAAAATGTTTGCATATATACCTCCTAAATTGATTTGGCTCTTAGTTGCCCACATGCAGCATCGACGTTACCACCAAATTCTCTTCGAATAGTGACGTTTATACCATTCTTCTTAAGTATATCATAAAATGCTAAAATTTGCATCTTTTTTGTTCGTTTAAATCCAATATTTTCTGTTTCATTATATGGAATTAAATTAACGTAGCAGTTAATTCCTTTTAATAGGTTTGATAATTCTTTTGCACAGTCTTGTGAATCATTGATGTTTTCTAACATTATATATTCAAAGGTAACTCTACGATTTGTAACTTTAATATATTCTTTTATTGTACTTATTAGTTCATTCAATTTATATACTTTACTTATTGGCATTATTTTATTTCTTATGGTATCATTTGGAGCATGTAGTGAAATTGCAAGATTTACTTGAGAAAAATCTTGCATAAATTTTTTTATTCCTGGTATAAGGCCACAAGTTGATACGGTTATATGTCTTTTACCCATATCGATACCTTTTGGAGATGTAATTATTTTGATAAAATTCATAACATTATCATAATTATCAAAAGGTTCACCAATTCCCATTATAACAATATGTGTAATTCTGATATTTAAGTCTTGTTCTATTAATAATAGTTGTTCTACTATTTCGTATGTTTCTAAATTTCTAACTTTTTTTAATCTACCACTTTCACAAAAAGCACATCCCATATTACATCCTACTTGAGATGATACACATAGGCTTATTCCATAATTATGATACATTAGTACTGATTCGATTAAGGAGTCATCTTTCAATTTAAATAAATACTTTTTAACATCATTGTCTTCTTGCTTTTTAACTATTTTAATAAATGAGAAGTCAAAATCTTTTAATAATTTTTCTTTGGTAGTTTTAGATATATTATTCATATTGTTTAAATTATAAATTCTTTTTTTGTAAAGGAAATCATATAGTTGAGTAGCTCTATATTTTTTTTCATTCAGAGATATAAAATAATTTTCTAAAGATTCATATGTTTCATTAAAAATATTTTTCATAATTTCACCTTTTTCTTTTAATTATTATATCAAAAATATAAATAATTTTGAAGTGTTATATATTTACAAAAAAGTAATTAGTTGTTAAAATGGGTATGGAGGTAGTTATATGGAAAAAAGAGTTATACCTTTAAAAAATTATATTATTTTAGGAATAGTTATATTAGTAAGTATGCTTTTGTTATATTATTTTTATATGTGGTTTGATGCATATAATGAAACAAAATTGAATAGGCCAATATTAGATAGATATATGGAAGTTATTAATTATAACGAATTAGATAATTATTTAACTGAAAATCCTAATACAGTTATTTATGTTTCGGTATTAGAAAATTTAGAAATAAGAAATTTTGAGAAAAAATTAAAAAAACTATTTAAGAATAATAGTATTAATAATGAAATTTTATATTTAGATATAACAAATATTATTGATAATAAAAAAGCTAAGGAAGAAATTAAAAATAAATATTCAATTAATTCTGTTAGTGTTTTAGATGTGCCAGTTATTATGGTTATAGATAATGGCAATTTGAAATCAATTTATAGTATTAGCAATAATAATTATGATATAGATAGTGTTAAATTATATATTAATAGTATTAAATTTAGTAATGAGGATGAAGTTAATGGTTAATGTTGTTTTGTATGAACCAGAAATACCGGAAAATACTGGTAATATTATGAGAACGTGTGCAGCTACTAATGCTAAATTACATTTAATTAGGCCTTTAGGTTTTGCTCTTTATGATAATAATGTTAAACGTAG
>AUXO012308661.1_pt1 | contig 10270 bp, 16 predicted proteins | sample 768731 | NCBI WGS metagenome assembly AUXO01 (sample SAMN02715735, study PRJNA202380) | gut metagenome | biome: sheep rumen | host: Ovis aries | place: New Zealand: Palmerston North | reverse complement strand
TGTATTCGCAACCAGTTCTTCGTTCAATCTATGACCGCCCTTAAATGAGAAACATTTTTTAGGGTTGAATAAATCCTCAAACGCACTCTTATGATTCACTACAGCATCATCATCACCAAACAGTGCATAAGTTTCACTAACGATTTCATTGTCTTTTACAATGTCATAAAAGTCTAATTCAATAGACCTTACATCATTGTAGGCATCGTAGTCAGCCCAACTTATTTTGGTGTTTCCATGAGCGTAGTCAATCAGATAACCATTGTAGTTCCTCGAAATCTTTTCAAGGTCCTCATAAGGAAACATTGCCGGATTGATGACAATCTTCTTTACACCAGCTAAATTCATGGCATAAAATCCACCGAGAGATGTTCCGATAATAAGGTCTACTTTATGCTCTCTGTAATACTGTCTTACAAATGTAATTCCATCTTTAATATTGCAAGGGATATCAGGAGACAAAATTAAATCATCGGGAAAATATTGCTTCAGTAAATTAACTGTTGTTGAATTTCCTGAGCTTCCAAAGCCATGCAGATATAAGATATTCATCAAATCACCTCTCTCTTTTTATCACATACATATTATATAATGATAAAAGAATTAGTTCAACTCAATACTGTTTATTTCTCTTACCGGAGTTCATCTCGCACTCTCATGAGGGTCTTTCCCAACTGATTTCTACCCACACCATCTACAGTACCCCAATAACGGTCGTCATGGTGATTTCCTTCCTCAAGATATTCATCACCAGTAGCCAATAACTGTTCTCTGAGTTTAGCATATCTAGTGAACTTATCCTTTACGACCTCATACATGACATTATCTTTAATATTTTCCCAATCGGGACGCAACTTGAGTTGTCTACCCTTACTCTTTGCTTCTGAGAATGTTCCGCGTTGAAAATCTTTACGAATGTTTAAATCTGTGGTCTTCGCTGCTTGAAAAGCATGCTCTGTAGACGGATACATCATGCCTTCATAGACTACATCACAAGCATAAAAATTATCCAGAAACTTATAATTACCTGAAAATGACCTAATTGCCATAATTATAAAACCCCCGTTAGTATCAAAATAAATATCCCATCAGTAGCAAATACAATCATAACACATGAAAATTCAGATGTTAACTGACTAGTAATTTAGCATATTGGTTATCACTTGCTAAGGATACACCTAAAATCTCATCATAATGCTTGGTTGTTCCAGGTTGAAATCTACCGTATTTAACTATGATATTATCAAACTGTTTAAGCCGTAAGATTAAAGGTGCTATTTCACTCTCATTGTAACCACTGTATATTACAATATCATCTGAACATACTTGTCTGAAGTCCTTTATGAAATTGTAGAGGGACTCAAACGTATCAAAAGGCTCCATACCCCCTACAACAACTGCATGTGTAAGGGGATTAGAAGTATATCTGGTTATTAACTTATTGTTGTCATAATCCTTAGAATTTTCAGTTAAAAGATGTTCGTTCTGACATACTCTCTTTCCACAATCTTTATTGCATTTCATAGAACATCTAGGGGTAATGATAAACATTGAAGTCTTTTTATAATTGGCAACATCTACATCTACGATATCAATTATCTGCATTATATTCTCCTTATTAAGAGCAAACAGAAGCTACTCAATTAAGAGTAGCTTCTAGTCAATCACACAATCAGATTATTACATCCACTGTCGAAGTTTATATTCTGCTTTTCTCTTCTTTCCAAATGAAGAAACGGGAACATAAAATCCTACGATGCGTGTGTATTCTGTTGCCACCTTTTCACCACAAATAGGACAGATATTATCGTAAAAGGCATGACCATTCTTACAAGCCTTTATACGAGTGTTAAATGCAAAATATGTTACACCTGCATCTACAACATATTTAAACATATCCCACGCCTGTTCAAATGTAGTAAAAGGAGATTCAATGTTAATATGGAGAATAGAACCACCATTGCAATACGAATCGAATAATGCAGCTACACGGATACGCTCGTTCATTGTAGCTTTGATACCTAACGGTAAAAACTGATTTCCGTAAAGAGGCAAATCAGTAACAACCTTATCACCATGGAATATAATATCCTTATCCATAAGTACTGAAGCAGCTGTCTCCCCCGGAATCTGTTCCTTATTGATATGATAGTCGAGATTATAATCTTTCTCAAACTGTTTAGAAACTCGAGTGATGGTATCAAAAATCTTCTTTCCGAACGCAGCACCTTTTTCAGAAATGTAGACATTTTCTAAATCATCAGTATAAGTATAACCAAATGACTTTAGTGTTTCATACATACCAATGAATCCCACTGTGTTATACAAGTGCTCAAAATCAACAAGACCATATGTGAAATTGGGTAACCATCCATTGGCTACATTATTTTTGATGACATTACGAACTGAATGAAGGGCCTTGCAATCCAAAGTTACCATTTGCTCAAGATTATATAAATATTCTTCTTCTGTAACACTCTCATATGCTAATCTTGCAAGATTGATTGTTGAAACCTTAAGACTTCCTACCTTAAGAGCTGAACCACCGATTGAATTGAAATAGCCGATATCATCAATGTTACTCTTAAGACGGCAACAATTAGATAATGATGTAACAGAGTCATCAACGAAAAGATTAGAATCTTCCCACTGCATGTTATGCCTAATAGCATACATAGCAAATTCTTCGTCTTCAAATCCACCCTTTCCGTCTTTGAGAATAGATATAGAATTGACGGGGTACGTGTACATTCTATGATGCTTAATCTCTGCAGTTTCCTCTAAGTACCATTTCTGGAATTGCATGATGCCATCAATATCATCAATCATGAATGAACCATCAGGGAAAGTAGCACCACCAAACAAAGCGGTCAGATATCCAGAGTCAAAAATAGAAGTATTAGTAAATGCGGACTGAATACCATCACGAGTATACGGCTGATTTACAGCGTAGACAAAACGCTGAATATGCTGTTTAGCCCAATACTCAGGGGAATAATATTCAGAAAAATAATGAACTTCTAAATCTTTTTTCCAAAAATAGTACATATATGGAATAAGATTAGGAAGACCTACAGCACCTGAGCTTCTGTTAGATGCGAAATTAATATATTCCTTTACAAAATCAATGAAAGTTTCAAGATGTCTAGGAGGTGCAACTACATTGGGTCCAGCAATAAAATAAAGACCCTTTTCTGCTAAATCCTTTAAATCATATGCAAAACAATAATGCACGAATGCAGCTGAATTAGCATCATGTAAATACAGATAACCTTTCCATTCTTTTTCAAACCAGTTCTTTGCATCGTCAAGTCCCCAGTCTTTAGACATCTGGGTATAAATGCGACTGTACGAACTCAGTTTTCTCTCGGGTTTAGGAACATCACCGAGAATTGCAGCTACATCTTTACGAGAAACATTAGCTGAACCATCAATAGAAACATCAGAAACTACATCAGATGTGGTGTACTTATCATATGTACGATTACTGTCTAATTGTTCATCAGAAATGCCATTTAATTTGGTGAGTTCTTCACCATACTCCTCTTTAAGCTTGTTGACATACTTTTCAAAATGCTTATTAACATCAAGATTTAGTATCATAATTCGGTAGCCTCCACCCACTTTATTGCTTTAGGAAATGCCATGAAGGTGTCATCCACCTGAAGAATTGGCATGGACATAATCCCATTATCATTGGCTACACGTTCAATCTCATCCTCGTCCGTTACTGAAGCATAAGAAATCCCCTTCTGCTTGAGCTTTGCTTCTAGCACATTGCATTGGGGGCATCCTGTTCCATACACTACTACTTTCATATTTACGTCTCCTTTAATTTCAAAAAGTTAAATGGTACCCAAACAGACCTCGGGGCGCATTCAATATCGTAAAACTTGGTAATCTTACATTTGTACCATCCAGCGTCAATTCCGACAGTAGCATCTACCACAACGCCTTCTGATTCATTGTTTACTATCACGATATCACCGATATCATAATCATACATGATTTATTCTCCTTTGATTGCCATAATTTATATTATTGCATGATATCATGGTATCATGAGAACAATCGGTATTCAACTGATTTTACTTAGCATCAGGTTTTCCTTGATATCCTCTGTAAACAAGCATATCTACGTGATTACCATGAGCAACAATTTTCCCATAGAAGTCTCGAGTCGTATCAGAATTAGGGTCGTATTCACCTAATTTTCTTCCATAGAAATCAGTAGCGACTACACGCCCATCGGATTTCTCCTCAGTAAATCCTATGGTGATATTCTTAAAATCTTTAATTCGTACTCTCTGAAGAGGACCTGTCTTACGGGGTTTGTTATTCATTCTACTACCTCTCTTAAGTCTCGCATGAATTGCTTTATATCATTTACATCAGTTTCTCTAGCTTGCAGGATATTTCGGGTAGGTTCATTAAGAAATGCATTTATGATTTTACTAATACGTTTTTCATTATACTCTAATCGTTGATACCTGCACGTAACCGCAAACGGCCATTCATCTAAATCTGGAAAACTTGGACCATATTCAAATATTGTAGTCCAACCCAATACTGTATGAATGTATAAATACCATTCAGTTCCTGCATCGTCATTAGCTACAATGCAGGTATCACCTATGTTGTCGATTTCCAAATCTGCAACAGCTTGAGAAGTATATACATACTTAAAATTCATTGAATTACCTCAAATGTTTCTATTACATACTCATGTAAAAGTTCATTTTCTTTGGCAATATAAGACCTAAGATACCCGGTAGTCTTGATTAATGTACTTACGGGGAGTTTTGCAAGTTCTGCAGATTTCTTTCCATATATAATGCACGGAATATAGCTGTTAAACTTCTTCTCTTTTGTGAGAATGTTATTAGCAAGTGTGAATTTATAGAATGGAACACCTTTTGAAGTTTTACCATGATTTCCTAATCTGCAAATGCGTCCATCTACTTCTGCATGATTACCAACTCCAGTACCAGTATCAAACTCAGTAAGAACATAAATCTGTACTTTGAACTTCTCATTCTCAGTGTAGGAATATGACCTTATAGAACCAATGAGTGATACATCCTCACCATCCTTGTGGGTGTTATTTACGGACTTAAATTTAATACGTAAATCATACTGACCACATTTTAACTCGGCCTCCTCAAAAACGGTGCTACCAACAGTATGTGATGTTCTTATATTGTGTAGTTGTCCATCAAGATAGATTTCATTCATCTGTATTATTATTATCTATTCTCTGTGTTGTTACTACATCCTCAGATAAAATAGTTTCTCCCTTCTCGACTGAGGTGATAAAATCGATAGCTTCTGCTATCTGCTTAGTATCTGCATCCTCGTGTATCATATCATCCAGTTTCTTACTCATCAAATCAAGTGAGTCTAAATACGCATCAAGTACTTCTTGTCTTTCTTCTTCTGTGGCGTTATCAAATGCTTCGTCAATCTCAAGTCCTACATCGCTCAATAAAAGACCATCAAGGTAGTCAATCTCTTTCTGTACCAATGTAGCAGAAGCACCAACCATTCTACCAGACTCAATCTTACCCAACGGTGTCTGATAAGTAATGTTAATATCATTATGTCGAACACGAATAAAACGCATTCCGGGTAGACTTACGTCTGTTTCTTCTGATAATTCAAGTCCTTTTGCATTGGTAATAATGGGATTAATAAATGTCTTGATAGTCTTCTCGAATTGTACACAGAATATTCTGCAATTGTAGCCAATCTGAGGAGCTGCAAGTGCAATAAGATTCTTTTCACGCATTACAGCTTTAAGTTCAGAAGCACATTCTCGCATAAGCTGATACTTTTTCTTTGTATCAATTTCGTCGCATCTGTGACCAAGTAATTGTTCAGCATCGCACATCTGATAATCGTCTGTAACTTCACGATGTAAATCTTCTGGTCTGATTACTAAAATATCTTTCATAAATAAATCATTTCTCCTTAACAGTAAGTTTATATGTATCATTTTTAAAATCGGCTAATATAGTAATATAATAGTCGTCATTCTCAAATACACTACTTGCAGAATCATATCCTACTACGGATGAATCTTCGTCTTCTTCAAGACTGTCTGCTCGTTCAAGCTTATTTAAGATTTTGTCATACTCATTAGAATCAGCTAAATCAATAACATATTTTCCATTCTTTTGAGTACCACTAAGGTAAATACCAATTGAATTCAGGAATTTATCCACGAAGATTATGCACCTCCTCAATCACCTGTTTATTTTCTTCTTTAACACCTTCAAATGAATTCTTTTTATCGAGAGTCTTCATAAATTTTTCTAATCTTTGTTCGTACTTTTTCTTTTTTGCTTTTTTGTTCGGCTGATTTAACAGGAACATCATATACGACCATCTTTCATAATTCTCCATTAATGGTGCCATAATTTTTTCTAAATTATCAAGTGTATCGGGTGATACTACATGGGTTCCTGCGTATTCTTGAAATTCTTGTAACTCATCTCTTAGTTCTTTATACTGATTGCACACCTCAGCATAATAAGCTCGTACATGTTTTACTGACACGTTTTGTTTCCTCCTTGAGTTAAAAAAAAATAAAGCTTCTGTGCAAGTGGATTAACACAGAAGCTCGAATATATGTAAAAGGAGAAAGTATTAATTTGAGCTTCTGGTTAATGCATCATAATAAATAATACAACACTTATTTTAATTCATCTTCTGTGTTGTCTACCACAACCTCAGATTCTACTGTAGCAACAGGTTGAGGTGATTGTACATGGGCGAGAATAGCCTTTACAGCATCTGTAACTCTCTCACGTGACTCTCTGGACATTTCTTCTTGAGCAACTTGAACTGTTAATTGGTTATTAGTTATCTGTATAGCAGGTTCATCTTTTACTCTATTTACCATATCGGATGTTTGTTTGATTGCATCCTGAGTGGTCTTCATAAATTTCAGTAAATCTTCATTGCTGAAATTATCTGGACGTTGCTCAACTCTTGTCAGCATTTGGTCAGTGACTAAATCAAACATTTTGTTTAATTTAGTCATACGGACCATATTGCGACGAGCTTCATGTGCATTAAATAGTCCAATAATGTCTTTTGTTTCTGAATAATCAGAATCTGTAACCCTAGCGATTAGTTCTTGAGATTGCTGTTCCAGCTTTTCTTGAACAGACACCTTAGCAGGAACATTAACAGTCTCTTCTATATCTTCTTCAGACCAATTATCTAAGTCGTCCCATCCAACTATCATAATAGGTCCTTATACGCTGCAGTTATTTTGGATACAAGGGCTTCTTCTAATCTGTGAATCAGAACGGAATCCTTGTCCAATCCTTTCAAGATAATATCTGAAAACCTCTCGCTAGGTATAAAGTTAAATACGATATCATCGTCGTTCCATTCTAGGATAAGCTTTCCAATGCCTATATCAAAACAAGCACTTGTAGCTTCTTGGATGTTTGATAGAAAATTGCCAATTACTAATTCTTCAATCTCGCAAATCTTGTACAAATCTGTCTTTGAAACTGTAGACAGTAATGACGAATTATTCATTACATTATAATCTTGCATTTCCGCTCAGCAACCTCATCTTATCATTATCAGTCATATTATTTAGTAACACTTCAAGTTCATGCTCATACACACTTATATTTTTATCTAATCGTGCATCAAGCTTTTCTTTCAGTACAACTTGCTTATCTCTCTTATGTGAATTCAAACGAGAGTTAATCATTGCCAATTTAATTTTTATATCCATCGCCAGTATTGAAATTGTAATTAGCTAACAACTGAGACATCATACTGTAGCATCTTGCCACATCCTTGCGGTCATCTTTGGGAATAGATGCAAAACATTCCTCAGGTGTTTTCTTGTTAAAAGTTACATCAATGAACACATTCATAGCTTTTATTACAAGCTGTAACTCCTCAATCTTAGGAATTCTAAGAGTCATTCCGCCAAAATACTCAAATAGTGTCAGTACTGAATCTTTATCCAGTAGTAACATCAACTCGCTTAACACTAAAAAATCTGGATGATTCCTAAGTTTATACAGTACAAAAAGAATGAAATTGTACAACTGCGAGAAATTTAATTCATCAAGGTATTGTTTCTTCATGTTCTGTTCTACTCCACATTAAGTTAATTAAATTTGAACTGTAATCAAGGTCCCAGTTAAGACGTTTAGACATATCTAATGCCAATACCCACTTTAGTTCCTTAATGAGCACTGTTAAATACTTCTCATACTTGTAATGCAAGTCATACATAATTATACAATTGTCTTCCTGTTTGTCCAATACATGGTTCATTCTCGCATATGTAATAGTATTAATATCATACCTATCAAGATAATTCGGAAGTGTAATAAAATTGAGGACATTGTACAAACAAGATATATAGAATGTCTTAAATTTTATCGTATTAGGCTTATATGGAAGTCTGTTCACAAGGAAATTATAAATGGTTTTAGGGACAGTTTCAGCAAATCCCCTAAAACTGTCCCGTGTTGTTTCTTTTACGCTCTTAGTAATTATCTTATCAAGCAATATGGCTCACCCCGGTAGCATCTTTAATAACTGTAATTGTCTCATCACAAGGTAATGCTAAATCTGTATGATGTGTTACTACGAATACACTGGATACATCAGACAAGGCATTCTGCATAAGGTTGATAACTGCATCACATCCATCAGCATCAAGGAAATCCATGATTTCATCCAATATAATGAGGTTACTTGAAAAGTTAGAATATGTGCAAAGCATATCCCTTATAGCTAATTGGATGATTAAATCCAATTTCTGCTTTTCTCCGCCCGACAGCATCTCATATTCCTTACCCTGGAACACAATATCAATATTATTTCCACTAAGCTTGAATTCAATCAAGTCATTATTAAATACATACTGCGAGTATCTCTTAACAGTGGCATTGATACAATCAATTACTGAACTGAGCAGACATCCACGGAAATCTCTAGAAAGCACATTAGAAAACTTGCCGTTGATAGTTTGTCTTGCTTTCTGTTCTTCTAATACCTTTGACAATGTTTCTTCTGCAGTAGCTAATTCAGCTAACTGTTTCTCACCATCAGTAATAAGTTTCTGTTTAGATGCTAATTCTACCTCAGCACTTTTGAGCTGGCCTTCAATTAAGTTAAGACGTTTTGAAGCATTTTCATAATTGGTCTGAGCAGATTTAACTAATGTCTGTTTACTAGAAATAGCAGTATTGAGTGATGAAATTGTCTGATTTAATAAATCGGTATCTTTCTGAGTTACTGCTAAATATGCATCGCTTTCGGCTTTCTGTGCTGATTTACTATTTGCCAAATCCAATTTAGCAACGGACAACTGCGAAGTCAATGCTTGTGAGCATGTTTCAAGTCGATTAATCTCCTTTTCTACTGGAGTAGTATCGGGTTTTTCTACACCAACAAGTTTCTGCCCACAGGTAGGGCATACATCTGTAATACTCTGTAATTTCTTTAACTCTGATTTCTGAGTCAGTAACAAAGTGTATGTCTCAGATACCTGTCTGGTAAGGTCCTGTATAGTAGAAGTAATATCTTCTTGTACAGAAGCATATTTACTGGCAATATTCTGCATTTCTGCATTAATTGACAATGACAGCTTGCTAAGTCGAGAATTAGTATCGTTGACCTGATTCTGTAATTCTGCTATCTCACCATTAACAGTATTAATGGTTGCCATGTCCTGTTCCATGTGGGCTTTTACCTGCTCAGCTTCATTCTTTAAAGCATCTGTACCTTGAAAACTCTCAATGAAAGCTTTCGCTGCGTTCATACTAGTGGTTATCATGCTGCGCTGAGTAGTGATAGTTAAAGCTTCATCCTCACTCTGTCTTACAAGTGTTGCCAATTCCTTTTTACGATTTTCCACTCTCTTCTTTAAATCCTCAATCATGAAATCGGATTTAGATAATTTTTCAAGAGTATCTTTTCTACCTGCTGGAGTGTTTCCAGTAAATCTCTGAGGCAGACCCTGACCTAACACTATTACAGAACCAACTAATTCTGAAGTTAAATCAGGAAGATATTCTGCAAGTAACTTCTCAGAATCACGAATTCCTTTACCACTTTTATCAACATCATTAACATAAATCTTAAGGTTAGTTTTAAACTCAGAATGGTCTTTGGTTCTAATCAGTGTGTAATTATCACCGTCTATTTCGAAGTCAAGTTCTACATATGCACCATCGGAACCATTGATATTTACGACATCCTTACAACCTCTTACAGTATCACC
>AUXO015727475.1_pt1 | contig 10272 bp, 2 predicted proteins | sample 768731 | NCBI WGS metagenome assembly AUXO01 (sample SAMN02715735, study PRJNA202380) | gut metagenome | biome: sheep rumen | host: Ovis aries | place: New Zealand: Palmerston North | reverse complement strand
TTCAGATTCTTAAATTCCTTCCACTCACACCGAGCATTCTCTTGTGGGTACTCACGAAGTAGGTATTGTTGTAATTCGAGTTCGGTCATATATTTGTCTTTTCTAATTCTATATTATACAATAATCCTTTTCTTGTCTATATTTCAATAAGGAAAACTATATCAATTAAAGACTCTTTAGGTATAAATGCGAGGGGACTTCTTTGAGCGGAGATAAGAGTTCTGAAGTCGAGTATAGCACATATAGCTTGTGCATCGTTCGAGTCATCGCCACATATAGTGCTTTCTTTGCCTCCACATCAAAAGCTCCATTAAATTGAGGTAGGACTACTATATCAAATTGGAGCCCCTTTGCACTATGGTAAGTCATAATTTTAGGAATAAGAGAATTAAAGTTCAGATTACTGATATTATGTTTCTCACCATCGGTGTCATTGTACTTGAATTCGCATTGGATTCCTCGTTCTATCATATGTTTATTCATCTGTAATACGGCCTCATTTGAGTGATATAGTATGCCGATGCTTTTATTCGGATGCTGTGCTATGATTTGAGTGATGCTACGAAATTCATCCTCTTGTGTTTTCGTGTGAACGAATCTTGGCAGCTCAGCTTCTTTATTCTGATACACCTTTTCCTTGTACTCCGGCACATCAACACCAACATAGTTTTGTGTTATCTTAGCTACAGGCCGAGGTAAGCGATAGTTATTGAATAGTTGTAAGGTATTCAATCCAGTCATTTCCGCTATTTGGGCAATGGACATCGTTTGCTTTCCATATTGACGATAGATAGATTGGGCTGTATCGCCAAAGAAAAGAAAACTCTTCTTTGCCGCATCTATGAATTCTTGTATTTCTTCACGAGTAAAGTCCTGTATCTCATCAACAATAATATAGTCAGCCTTAGGCATATTCATTTTTTTCCATTGGTAGTGGTAATAGAATCTGAAAGACGCTTCAGGCTTGCCTACGCGCATGAAGCCGTTAAGTGATTTAGTATATGCTATAAGGATTACATCTTCCCCCTCTGCATATAATTGTTCTGCCTTATGCATTGCAATGACCGACTTGCCACTTCCTGCACAACCTGCAACCAACATTGATTTATCTTTTGTGTATTCAATCAGATCCAATTGGTCATCATCCATTGAATCTTCATCTACATCATTGCCCTTAGCCACTCCACGCATTATTTCCTTGAAGTGTGATATACATCTTTCCTGTATTATCGGAGCAGTAATGCCAATGGAAGGCGTTTCTACAGTTTCTATGGCTTCAGATTCAATAGCTTGTTTATTTGTTAGTTGCTCTTGTAGCTCTGCAATCTGTTTCTGTAAAATTTCAAGTTGCATTTCAACCTCAGCCGTATGTTGTTCAGCTTCAAGACGTTGCTGCTCAGCCTCTGCTTGAAGTTTTTGCGCCGATAATAAGTCTGTTTCTTTTTTCTCTATCTCAGAGATTAGCTCTTCTATTCGCCGAGATGATTCTTCTTCCACAGATGGATCATCGTATCGGAATCGATCCAAGCCATATAAAAAGGCGATGATAGAAGAAGATAACACTTTATTGCTCTTCAAGTAATCAAAATAGCCCATAAAGAAAGAAGCACAACCGATAGCTTGAACTTTTACATCCATATCTGTACTTCCTGTATGGTTGCCAAATTCACTTGCGATACTGTAGTAACGAGAAAGGGCACAGGCACAACTATCCAACCCTCGCTTCAGACGTTTCTTCTTTTCGTCCAAACGAGTTGTAGTGATGTCTGAGTGTTTTGTATAGTAAACTTGTGGAACAAGTTCGCAGAATTCTCTACCTGTCGGTTTGTGGTTAGGTGGATATGGAATAATCTTGTAGATTTTTATATCTCGTTTCCACTCTATTGATGTTTCGCCCTCCAGCAAATTCACAGCATCATTCTCGCCAAGAATATCACAAATGGCGAGTTTTCCCAACAATTCCATTGCTGGTCTTATATTGCGAAAGAATGATTTGTAATCCTTCCCATTGAAAGACTTAACTGCAAGGTTAAAGTCATGCTGGAAACTATCTTTTATCTGCTCCATATATTATATCTTTGTGCCGAATCCGGCGATTTGTATCACATAAAGATAACCTAGATCTTTTGCTTTTGTAGTCCATTTTTTTGCAAAGTCCGTTCCATTTAACATATCTGACTTTATTGTATCTTCATATGTCCATAAAAACACATTACTTACATAGAAGCCTGTTAAATTATATACATTATTAGCTCTAGCACGTTCTATTATATTACTTTTAGAGGATAATCTTCCTATTTTGCGATTATTATGAATTATATAAAAACGATTACTGTCATAGTCTCCCTTTATAATAATAGGATCATCTTTCTTTATATCATTTAATATATAATCTATCGTTTCATCAAAAAGATTCTCGCTTTTAGAAGTCTTAAGAAAATCTTCGGTTGCAATGTATGAAAGATAGTATTTGTCCATACCAGCTTTTGGCTCGGTATATCTCAGAGCTTCATAATCAGGTGCCACATAGATTGACTTGTTTTGCAAAGCCATTTCTCTTTGATCCTTGAAAATGTAGAGGCGTTTCTTTGCACGAGTATAAGCAACAAACATCAAGCGCCTTTCTTCTTCCATGTCTGCAAGGTCATCGGCCATTGTGACAGGAGTTGCACCTTCTTTGTATTCACGATGGAACACGAGCGGTAAATTGGAGAATGATGGAGTCGTTATTACTATATCGAACTCTAATCCTTTCACCTTATGCATGGTTGTTAGCACGATGATCAACTTATCGTCCTGTAATATACGTTCGTTACGATAGTTATCATATATCTTATACACCTGACCACCGTCATCCTTACTTGCCACATCCTTAATGTAGTCTGCCAGATCTTTCCATGTATAACTTTGGTAATCTGCACGGATAGAATCAACAAAGTTAAGTACAAGCGTGTAGGTAACATCCAACATAAAAGCATCCCAGTTTGATGATTCTTCCATTTTCTTTTTGATGAATTCACGAATGCCGTTAGCAGTTTTATTATTTTGTAAATCAACCAATTGGTCTTTATGCTTCATAAGAGTACTTATGAGATAAAACACCTCTCGTTCGCGCCACAACTCACAGAGACTTTCACCTTGAATACGGATACGTACATTTTCTGGCATCTGGTTCTTTATCTTAGAGTAGCCACGATACACCTCATTATTGCTACGGAAGAATATAGCAATAGTACCTATATGCCGAAGGTTACGAAGACGGTCGTTATCATTAATACCATCTGCTAATTTATTCTGTTCTTGTGCCCATGCTACCACATTCGGCAATTCCCTGAACCACTGTTTATCAGTATATTCATAGACATATTGTTCGTGAGGTTCATACTCCATAATACTTGATGCTGATTTGGGGACGCTAACCCCTGGGGGCAAGAAATCTTTCGACTTGTCAAGTATTCCTTGGTATGAGCGATAGTTGGTGAACATAGTCAACTGAATAGGATTCAATGCGGAATATAGCTTATCGTAGTATGGTTGTGGATTCAATGCTTGAGCGTACACCTCTGGGGGTACTTGCAGTTTGCGTCCCCACTGATCCTTAGGCACTCGGTCAAAGCCATAGATACTTTGGTTAATATCACCGATAGTAAAGAACTTTGCATCAGAAAAGATGCGATGAATAGAGAGTAAGGATTCCAAACGAGTTTCTGTAATATCTTGGAATTCGTCTACTAGCACAAACTCAATCTGTGGTATGTGAGCACGAAAGTCAATCTCATTGTCTTTGAGATATTTTAGGAATGAAGCTTCCCATAAATCTGTTTGAATACTGTCAAGTCTGCGTCCCATACACTTCTTTGCCAAGGCATGGAAGGTATAAACATGTAGCTGATTTGCTATGCGACTCATACCCAAGCGAGAAAACAAGGCATTGAGTCGGTTGCGCAATTCAATGACCACAGCTCTATTGTATGCGAGAACTAACAGATGGGATGGCTCTACATGCTCTTTATATATTAGTTGAGCACATCTCATTGTCAGCATATGGGTCTTACCTGAGCCAGGACCTGCTAATACATTTATATGAACATTCTTTGGTTGTTCGTATATGGTTATCTGCTCTGGATTGATAGGTATCTTCTTTGCCTCATTACCATACATCTTCTCCTCTTCAAGTTTCAATGCTTCTTCCGTCAACTCTTTCATTATGTCTGAACCATCTGGAACATATTCACCAGCAAGAGATAGATAATCATCATAATTACGGCTTTGAAAGTATCGTTGGATGAAGGCACCTTGCGCATCTTTCTTTATTGTAGTAAAGATGTTCATACAAGCCAGACGAACTTTCTTGATACGTTCTTGATTATCGAAGTCCTGACGATACTTATACATAGGTGAATGTTCGTCAATACCATCATCAATAGTCGTAGCTGATAGATCTGTAGTCAGAACTTCGATTCCTGTCTCAATAAGTGGAGAATGTTCTACATATTGTAGATGTTGCAGAACAGAGAGAACATCCTCGAAATATCGGACTCCTCTAGAAGTCCAACCAAGTCCTATTATTTTCTGCGCCCAACAGAATTCGCCTGTTTGTTCACATGCAAACTTAATTATCTTTAAACAGTCATCTTCCAAAGTGTTGAGATATTTCTTCCAGTCACTGTTTTTTACAGTCACTTCGACAATGATATTTTCTTCACTTTTAATGTTATGGTAATTAATACCAGGGATGTAATGCAGGATATTGAATATCTGGGCACCCATACGGGTAATAATGTTCTTTTTGAATGTATCCGCTTTTGTCACCGCACCACGCGGAGGATTTATATCCTCATCTCCATACCAAGGCATATAGATGGTTTTGTTATCCTTAATAAGATCGTTATAGTGTACATCATCAAGAAGATGTTTGTATATTTGCTCCCGCTGGTTGGGATCAAAATAAAAAGGAACATTCTTTTTGCACGCTGATAGCAGATTGCGGAGTCCCTCCATGATAATATGTAACGCAAAGCGGTTGTCATTATGCTTTATCATATACTTGGCTTCACAATAACGCCTTGGTATCAAACGACACTGCATCGTATTATTAAGACGCATTTTTCCCTTCTCCATACCGCGAATTATCTCATTGATAATTTTCGGCAACGAGAGTTTTAATTCTTCACGAATATCCTTGATTGGAACGAGAGTTCTTGCTTCTTTCTGCAGTATTTGATTGCAAAGATATTGATAGACAATGCTTGTATATGGACGGCCATAATGGCTTATTTGTTCTTCGCACATGGTTACATCTAGACATGTTTGTCCAAGGTATCTTTGTTTGATGTAGCCAATATGGTCAAGCCAGTGGAAAGCAAGACGTGATGCCGTAGTATCATTAAAAACCTCCGCATCCTTCACCCACACGCTAAATGGAACAATGACAGAATCTGTCTTAGTTTTCTCAAGTGTTTGGAATTGTTGGATAAATCCAAGAATCTTTTCTTTGGCATCAGTAAGATTTGACCAGCTCATCTGACTCTTCACAAGTAAATCCTTCAGTTTCTTGAAATCATCCTTTGAAGTGAGGCATAATGCCGGTATCTGAGAACCATCAGGGAATGCATCTTCGTACATCCTTGTACTTCGTCCTGCTCGTCCTACTTCCTGAAGATAATCTTCCAAAACCGAGGGCGGATTGTAATGAACCAGATAGTGAACATTCGGAATGTCCATTCCCATACCAAAAGCCTTTGTGGCACAAAGGATGTAAATAGGTTCAACGCCTTCTGCCCTCTTAAACTTCTCGTAGATGTCATTTCGCTGGTCAGCATCCAATCCCGCATGATAGTAACCGATATGATCAACACACCTTGACAGAGTTTCACCAGCATTTTTGTTTGCACAAATTATTGATAGAGCATCAGCCGTTTCTTCGCATTGACGATGAGTACGACAGAAAACTATCATACAGCTCTTATCGAAGTCAATCTTATTCTCGTTGATGTACTGGACAATATTCTTTATTCTCGATTCGTCTTCATGTTCGGTTATTTGGAAAGAGATTCCGATATGCTGTCTTATAGGATTGTAATCTTGGGGGGATTGCCCAAGTCGTTGTATATCTGGCAGAAATGTTCGGATGTCGGATTCAACCTGTGTTGTTACCGTAGCAGAGAACATCGCAAACATGAAATCGTATTTTTGACGAAAATCAATACATGTCAAAACTGCGTTTCGGTAATCAGGACGAAATTCCTGTCCCCATTGAGATATGCAATGTGCCTCATCAAATACGATATACTCCAATCCGCCATCCATTTCCATGCGTTGATATAACGTGTTTATGAATGAGCGTACTCTAAATCTTTCTGGGGTGATGAACAATAATGCAAGTTCGCCAGACCTTATCCTTCGATAAATGCCTTGTACTTCAGGATATAGTCGATCGCCGCTGAGGTAATCAACATTATTTACAAATCCTCGTCTCCAAAGTTCCTCGACTTGATCCTGCATCAAAGCACGCAAAGGTGTTATCACCAATGAAAGTTTTCTTGTTAGCATCGCCCTACTGATGGCAGGGCCTTGGAACAAAATAGATTTTCCTCCACCAGTTGGCATGGAAATAATACAATCACCCCTCTTCTCAAGCATGTAATCCACAATACTTTCCTGATTGTCTCTCCACCCCTTAAAACCCCATTGAGCCAAGATCATTGACTTCTGCTGTGCTACATCAATATTCAGTTCCGATTCTCTGCTGTCAGTGAAATACTTTTTAGCATTCGCCAAGGCAGATTCGTATGTCTCATTGTCACTCCACAACTTTACCTTGAACGACTTTGCCTTACAACTGCTTGCAAGGTCATCATAATCATCGAAATGTGGATCAAGGACATAAAAGAGAGTATCCTTGCTATTTGCCATGACAAGCGAACAATAATGCTCAAATATAGGCCACGCAGCATGAATGCATTGACGTGCGGTTGTACGATTTATCTTGTCGTCGCGGTCGGCGTCAGCATCTTCCTCAGGATCGTCCTCAAATGGAAGTTTGTCCCACATCAGCATGTAGCGGTCTATATCCATATTATCCCACACATAACAGAAAGGCTTGTCGGTACGGTATGAGCCAATGCCATCCTCAAATTGCTTTTTACTAATAATAATCATGCCATGAGGATGTTTTCCTATATACTCCAACTTTCGAAATCCCGATCCTTGATTCGGTATATAATAACCCAATGAGGCTGCATACGATGTCAGGTCATCAAGTTCAGAGAGGTCATTGATAACATATACCAATGGTAAAGATGGATTCTCAGAATGAATCTTTTGAAGTATCTCCAATTGGAACAACCAATACTTGCTCCTTTCTGTTGTGGAAATGTTAACACGGGCAATGTCAGCTGCGCTCCGTTCACGACTTACCTGAGTCAGATTAATTCTGTCTCTATCCTCACCATCTATCTCCCATTTGATAATTTGAGGCTTTGCACAGAAATGATCAAAGAATCGTTTTCTATATGCCTGATACTGATAATTGAGATAGAAGGCAAACATGCCATTATGCTGGCGTTCAACCCAAATATTTGCGGATAATTCAGGCTTGGTAATGCCTAATAATTCCAGCTCGCTTTCCTTTACGGGAGCAAAATTGGTATTAGCCATTACAAAAGGCAATTTGCTACGTGATGCAATAAGGTCTGCAAACGATTTGTCCTCAATAACCTTGCACTTATGCACACGGTCGTGAAGTTCTGCTCCTATTACATAAATGTGCTTGTATTGCCTAACTGTTATGTTCTTGTCTTCAAAAGCATTGATGTCCACACAGTCTATGTGACTCTTGCTACAGGATAGATAATCGGAGAGTTTTTCTACCGTAAATACAATTTTGCTACTCTTTGCATCTTCAGTCTTTAAGTATTGAGCAAGATTCTCAACAAGAGGTGTCTTTGATACGATACAGAAGCGTTCTAGGATTTTCTGCTCTATAGTAGAAGGAAAGGGATGCTCCAGCAGGTATTTGGAGTCAATACACAAGTATTTCTGTTTGTCGTTAACCACAGGAAACTCAACATGTACCATCTGTGCGATACGTGCCCATAAGTTCTCAGGGGCTATAATCAATGTCGGTTCATCTGCAGGAATAGAATCAATCTTTTTAAGCTGTTCTTTTAGTTCCTTGCCTAAAGGACGTAGCTCCTGAAAAAAAAGCTGATTAGTTTTTGCAGTACTTTTGAAATAGTCGGCAAAATATTTAACTTGAAGATGCTGCAATATTCCGTTTATCTGGGTCGGAAGTATAGGACGCAGTTGCTTTACTAACTCGTTATTCTCTGAGAGTCGGAAAAGTTGATTCCAAAACAAATCATTTACCAATTTCGTGTCATCCTCCGCATTATGTGACGTGTGGAGTGAGTAAGCATATCGACATGGATTTAGAAGAATCTCCATTTCAAGAGTATCCCAAACATAAGATTTCGTCTTTAATCCTTTTTTCTCCAGAATGGGCAAATCCCATTGCTTAATGTTGTGACCGACAATAATCTCTTGTCTCTTGAGTTTCCTCATGAGTGAATTCAACTGATCCTCACCATCGTATGTTCGTATATTATCTTCTGTTAGAAACGCGAATTGGCTAATGACATTTCCATCTGATTCCAAATCAAATGCGACATAAGGAATCTCACTCTTTAATGAATTCCACTTGTCTCCAATATAGAGGGAGAATAATTCCGTTTCATGGAATTCCGTCGTGACAATATCCAATGCGAATTGCTCATCTATTCTAATCAGCAGTTGGTAGGCCTCTGTCGTGTCAAGCATCTTTAATGAAGAAACAAAAATATCTCTTGACAACAGTTTCGAGAGGATTGCAGAATCGGTATTTGGCAGATTGCGAAGATGGAATAAGAATAGTTGGACCACCTTTTTTACTCCTTGTTCTTCACACTGCTTAATTATGTTGTTCTTGTTGGAGAGACTATTGTATAAAGTCAAAGAAAAATACTGCATGAACAGTTTTTCTTTAAGTTCATTTGAACTTATCGAGCTATTAGCAATGTAGTCATACAACTTTTGTTTGCCTTCCTCTGGACTTATCTGCTTAAGAATATTATCTATGCTATCAACGACTGATTCAATATTAGAATTGAGATATGCTATGACTGATGGATGCAACAACCAATCTACCTTCCTGAGTTTAGAGCAGAATGTCATTCTAAGCTCTGCTGTTGGTTTCAACTTTGTCTCATCCAACACAAAGGTTTCCCTCTCTTCCGTAGAGAGATGAGACAAATATGTACCCCATTCCTTGGAGTCCTCAGTTTTCCTATTGTAGAGATCATTTAGGATTAGTTGTTTACCCTCTTCTGACGAGAAAAATAGCCTACTTATCTCTTCTTCTATATTTTCGCTTATACTTTCACTAAAACCATTGCCATGAATCTGTCCTTGAATTTGTGAATACTCCCCAACATATTTCTTTGCAATAGCAAAATCTTCAATAGTCGGGCATAGGTATCTTACTTGCATGGCTTTGTGACGGGTACGTTTGGGTTGTTTTATTAACTCAAAAATTATCCATTTGCCTTCTTTAATATCTTCTTTGTCAACCCATTCACTTTTGTCAATATATACCTGAACTGGAGCACTTGGTATAGCTGCAGTATCTATTCCATAATTGTTTGTAATGCCAAATGCATAATTGTCATATGAGCGATAGCGGTTAATATATCCAATGAGTACGGGTTTAACAGCTCCGCTCTCATGGCGAACAACAGGAAGATTAGATAAGTCTACATCTTCCAAATGGCCAATAACAAATTCTTTATCAATGTATATTGCAGACATACCTATGTTTTATACTAAAGATAGATTATAACTGATACTTGATGGAAAAGGACATCCTCTTTTTGTCTGATTCAATTGAAATTACCTCAACCTCTATTTCCTGATTTTCAGCCAATATTGATGAAGGCTCTGATTGCCCATCAGTAGACATTTCACTTTTATGAAGCAGTCCTTGTATCCCATCTTCCAGTAAAACAAATGCACCAAAACTTACTATTTTGTTGACAGTTCCTTTCACCTTTTGTCCAATCACATAATTTGAATCAACATCAATCCATGGATTCTTCTTCAGTCTCTTTACACTTACAACAACTTTATCAGAATCTATTATAATGACAACTGAGGTAATAACGTCTCCAACATTTAATACGCTCTTGATATTACAGTCTTTATGCCAAGAATATTCTATCGAAGGCAGTGTGGCAA
>AUXO011700326.1_pt1 | contig 10272 bp, 7 predicted proteins | sample 768731 | NCBI WGS metagenome assembly AUXO01 (sample SAMN02715735, study PRJNA202380) | gut metagenome | biome: sheep rumen | host: Ovis aries | place: New Zealand: Palmerston North | reverse complement strand
TTAGTCTTCCATTGCTTCAGTAAATTCATCTAAGAAACGATCGTATGATACTGATTCCATATTTGCTTTATATGCAATCGAAATTCTACCTGTTTCTTCAGAAACAACAACTGTTACTGAATCAGTAATTTCTGAAATACCAAATGCTGCTCTATGTCTAGAACCATATTTACCATATAATGCTCTAGTTGTAGGAGTATAGTAAACAGATGCTGCAACAATTAAATTACCTTTAATAACAACTGCTCCATCATGAAGTCTAGTACCTGGATAGAAAATTGTCATTAATAATTCTTGTGATACTGGAGCGTTAATCGCAGTTCCATTTTTAATAATTTCATCAAGTGGGTTTGATTTTTCAAATGTAATAATTGCGCCTGTTTTTGTTCTAGATAAAGAACCAACAGTATCTGCAATAAGCTTATAGAAAGCTTCTTTACTCATTTGATTATCTTTATTTCCTCTACGTCTAATATGAACGTTATTTAATACAATATATCTAAATTCTTGTAAATTAACCATTGAATAGATAATCGCCATACCAAAGTATGTAATCTCAAGTCCAATTGCTGCGTTATCTAAGCATAAAATCTTGCATAAGATAACTAGTACAGCAGTAAGTGATAAAGAAACGACAACAAATGTTCTTTTCATCAACACTAAAAGACCGCTAGTAACAGTGATTAAAACTATTACAGTTACGATAAAGTCAATTAAAACATTAACGTTAGCAAAATCAATAATGCTCATTTATATCCTCTTACTCATAAGATATTAACATAGTTAATAAAAAATTAAAAGAAGAATGAAAAGATACATATTACTTTATTTGCATTTTTATTTAATTTCTAGATGATATTTATTATAATAGACTAAAACGCGGGGTTGAGATTTATGGAAATAGTAAATTTTAAAAAATTTAAATGGTTCACTTTGCTTGGTAGTCTTATCAATGTTGGAATGATGATTTTCTTTATTGTAACATTAGGAAAATCAATAAGTATTATGAGATCACTTAGCTATCCAGTTGGAGAGGAACTTGAAAGAGCAAGAGGCTTATATATTATTTACGGAGTCTTAACAAATATCAGTGCTATTTCTATCGTCATGTCACTTCTTGCACTCTCTGCTTCATTAAGAGATGACATTACTTATAAAAGATATTTATGGGCACATCTTACTTATTCATTAACAAGCATTATTTCCCCACTTACTGCAGTACTCTTATCTAATTCAGAAAAATATGGAGACGTCATTGGAGGATTATCATTTAATTTAATTTCAATTCTTGTCTTATTCATTCCTATCGGTTTAGCAGTTCTTCTCCCTCTTATCGATATAATCTTCGTTAACAATAGACAAAAGAATAACCCTTTCTATAGTCATAAGATTAAACAAGAAGGAAACTTCTATGCAGTTAATAACAAAGCTGATGAAGAAGTAGTAGATGACGATTTATCACAATTATCATATTTTGAAATCTATGAAAAAAGAAAAAGTGAAATTGATGCATTAAATCAAGAATACGATTCAGGAAAAATCACTTTAAATGAATATAACGCTCGTAGAAAAGAAATCTATAAAAAATACGACAAATATAGCTAAAAAGAATCACTTGTTAATTCAAGTGATTTTCTTTTTTTGTAACATAATTATTTTTACTAAGAATATTAATTTTGTTTTCGAAACCATAATAAAAGTGGAGTTTTCTCCACTTAATAATTAAATTTCTTCTACGTAATTTACGTATGGCAATTCTTTAATTTCTCCAATTAACTTATTATGGTCTAAATTAAATCTATGTTCTTTATCTACAACCATAATTGTATATACTGATAGTCCAGAATTAGCATAAGCTGGGTTATGTTCAACTTGTTGTACATCTAATCCTTTTTCTCTAACATATGAAACGAATTCTTTTAAATTTGCTCTTTCTTCAAATTCAACATGGAATTCAATTGCACCTGCTTTTCTAGTAAAGAATTTTTCAAATCTTGGCATAGAAAAGATTGTAAATACCATAACTACAAAGCCTACAATTGCCGCAGTATAAAATCCTGCACCGATAACTAAGCCTAGACATGCGCATCCCCATAAACCTGCTGCAGTAGTTAAACCTTTAACTTGGTTTCTAGAAGTAACAAGGATTGTACCCGCTCCAAGGAAACCAACTCCAGTAACAACTTGAGCACCAAGTCGAGCAGTGTCACCATTATTGAATGATAAAGTTAAGAATTCATTAGTCATCATAACTAATGCTGAAGCTACACATACTAAAATGTATGTTCTTAAGCCTGCACTATGTCTTTTAATTGATCTTTCAATACCAATGATTGCAGCAAATAAGAATGCAAGACCAATACGTAATAAAATGCCGTATATATTTGTACCAACCATCCAACTTGCGCCTGATGAACTTACAATAGGGTCAACAAATGGATTGTAATTAATTTGTGCCTGTGTTTCTAATAAATTGATCATATGAAACCTCTTTCATTTATATTAGTATATTATAAATAATATATAAATTAAATCAAGTCCCTACTTACGTAAGGACTTGACAAATTTATCTATATCTTGACGATTTTTTAAAATAACAACCTTATCTTTGTAATCTTCAACAGTCTGTTTATAAGTCTTTTTATATTTACGAGTTCTACCTGTAAATAGAATCCATAATTTAAAAGATAAATTAAACCTATCAAATGCGCCTTCTGGAGCGCTTTCTCTTGAAGATGAAGAATAAGTCTTCGCGCGAGCTTTTGCGCTCTTATAACAATCAAAGCGATTAAAATCTAAGAAAATAATCTTATCTGCAAGTTGCATTCTTTCCCAATAATTGACACGGTTATAATTGCCATCAATTATCCATGAATCATTATTTTTTAAAAACTCATCTAATGCATCAATTCTATCTTTAAGAGGTAAAGCTTTCCATTTTTTATCATTACAGATTTTATCCATAAAAAGTACTGGCACACCATAAAAGGAACCTAGTTCTTTTGCTAATGTACTTTTTCCACTTCCTGAATAACCAATAACTGCAATTTTCATTCTGTTCTCCTAAAAATCAAATAAAGATAATTGATCAGATTCTGGTAAGTCTTTTAAGACACCATATTTCTTTAATGTTTCAATATGTTGGTTAGATAATTTAGTTCTTGCTGCTAAATCTTCAATTGATGAGAAAGGTCTTTTTTCTCTAGCTTCTTTAACAGTTTCTGCCGCGGATAAGCCTAAGCCATCCATAACATTAAATGGAGGGATAATCTTATTATTTTCATGATCAACAACCCAATATCTAGCAATTGATTTATTGATATCGATCATACCAATTTCATATCCTCTTTCCCACATTTCTAGGGCAATTTGTAGACACTTAAAGATTTCAGTTTCTTTAGGGGATAATTTGCCTGTTTTTTGCTGTTCAGTTAATTCAATTAATCTCTTTTGAATTGCTTTTTCACCCTTTGACATTGTGACAATTTCAAATTGATCAACACGAGTTGTGAAATAAACAGCATAGTACTCTAAAGGCATATGTACCTTAAACCAAGCAACACGGCACGCCATCATAACATAAGCAACTGCGTGAGCTTTAGGGAATAAGTATTTAATCTTTTTAAATGATGTAATAAAGTATTCAGGAACTTGATGTTCTCTAAGCATATCTTCAATTTCTGGAGTTAAGCCTTTACCCTTACGAACCATTTCCATAACTTTGAATGAAGTAGAGTTTTCTACTCCCATACTAATTAAGTAGTTCATGATATCATCACGACATCCAATAACTTCTTGTAAAGTACAAGTTCCGCTATTAATTAAATCTTCAGCATTACCCTGCCAAGCCATCATAACATAAGCAACTGCGTGAGCTTTAGGGAATAAGTATTTAATCTTTTTAAATGATGTAATAAAGTATTCAGGAACTTGATGTTCTCTAAGCATATCTTCAATTTCTGGAGTTAAGCCTTTACCCTTACGAACCATTTCCATAACTTTGAATGAAGTAGAGTTTTCTACTCCCATACTAATTAAGTAGTTCATGATATCATCACGACATCCAATAACTTCTTGTAAAGTACAAGTTCCGCTATTAATTAAATCTTCAGCATTACCCTGCCATACATCAGTACCGTGTGATAAACCAGAAATAATTAACAAGTCAGCAAAGCAATGAGGCTTTGTTTCAATTAACATCTTACGTGATAAGGCTGTACCGAATTCTGGTAAACCTAATGCACCTGTAGTTTCTCCTAAGAAGTTAGCATGTCTTTTTAATGCCTTATCTGTATAGAATAATGAGAAAACTTCATGGTCATCATTTGGAATATCCTGTGGTCTAATGCCAGTCATATCATTTAAGATTTTTAAAACTGTTGGATCAACGTGACCAAGTAAGTCAAGTTTCAAGACGTTATCGTGAATCTTATGGAAATCGAAGTGAGTTGTCTTCCATGCTGCATTAACGTCATCAGCAGGATATTGAATTGGTGTGAAATCATAAACCGACATGTCTGCAGGAATAACAATGATACCTCCAGGGTGTTGACCAGTAGTTCTCTTAACATCCTGACAACCAATAGCAAGTCTAGTAATTTCTGCTTTATTAATTGTCGATGTATCTATACCTAATGATTCATAATAACCTAAAGCGAAACCATATGCTGTCTTTTCTGCAACAGTTTCAATAGTACCAGCACGATAAACATTATCTTCGCCTAAGAATACCTTAGTTAAGTTATGAGCTTTAGCTTGATAATCAGATGAGAAGTTTAAGTCAATATCTGGGACTTTTTCTGCGTGGAATCCTAAGAATGTCGCAAATGGAATATTGTGTCCATCCTTAATCATAGGAGTACCGCATTTAGGACAATTCATATCAGGTAAGTCAAAGCCTGATCTATATGTAGCAGTATCTACATCCCAATGTGAATATTTACACTTAGGACATCTATAGTGAGGTTGAAGAGCATTAACTTCAGTAACTTTTGAAGCAAAAGCAACGAAAGAAGAACCAACCGAACCTCTAGAGCCAACAATAAAGCCATCTAAGTTAGCTTGGTTAATAATTTCGTAAGCAATATAGTATTGAACGGAATATCCGTATTTTAAAATACCAGCGAGCTCTGCCTGTAATCTATCCGCAACAATTTTAGGTAAAGGATCTCCATAATGTTCTTTAGCAGTCTTATAGCAAAGTTCTTGCAATTTCTCTTCACAGTTTTCAATGAATGGAGGATATAATCTATCTTTAGTTGGATAAATTTCTTCCATTTGATCTGCAATCATATTTGAGTTAGTAACAACAATTTCTTTTGCAATATCTTCACCCATAAAAGCAAAGCAATCAAGCATTTCATCAGTTGTTCTAAATTCTTGGTCAGGGTTTTCAAAAAATCCCATCTTATCTCTACTATGTGGATTTAATGGGTGACGTCCTCCACCTACTGCTTTAGCAGTAATATAAACATCACGGAAAATCTTATCTTCTTTAGATAAATAATGGCAGTCACCAGTTGCAACAACTGGTTTACCAGCTTTTTGTGCAGCATCATAAATATCTTTAAGCATTCTAAGTAATTGCTCGTTATCACGGATTTGACCCATATTTACTAGATATGAATAGTTTGCAGGAGGCTGAATTTCAATGAAATCATAGAACTTCATTCTCTCTACTAAAACTTTTTCTCCACGAGTTAAAGCAGTTTGGAATACTTCGCCATTAAAACATGCCGAACCAATAATTAAGTTCTTACGATATTTTTCAATTTCTCGACGAGGAATACGAGTTCCTCCAGCGAAATATTTAACACATGATAAAGAGACTAAAACGAATAAATCTTTTAAGCCTTGAGCGTTTTTAGCATAGACAGTAACATGAGAAGGTCTTAATGTTTTTAACATTCTATCATCATGTAACGCTGCTAAATCTTTATGCTTGATGTGGAAATTATCTTTTGTAAGTAAGCTCATCATTGCAAGCCATACGTCATTTAAGACAGTAGCGTCGTAATCCGCACGGTGAGCAGTCATTTCATCATAATTAACTTGGAACTGACGGCAAATTGAACCTAATGCGTGAGATTTTGAATCTGGGAAGAAGTATCTTGATAAAGATAAAGTATCAATTACTGGGTTAGTAATTGCTTCCATACCATTATTTTTCAAAGCTTCGTTAAGGAAGCCAACATCGAATGATGCGTTATGAGATACTAGAATTGCGTCTCCAATAAATCTCTTCATTATTTCTAGAGCAGGCTTAATCTTAGTTTGACCATGTACCATAGCATCAGTGATGTGAGTCTTAGAAACAATAAATTTTGGTAAAGGAATTTCAGGGTCTACCATTAAGTCCATAGAATCGACAACTAATCCATCTTTAAACTTAACAGCACCGAATTCGATAATTCTATCGTAACGTGCACTTAAACCAGTAGTTTCAAAGTCGAAACATACGTATTCTGCATCATGTAATTCTCTTTCCGAAGGATTGTAGATGTATTCAAGTTCATCATCAATCATGTTCATTTCAACGCCGTAAAGAGGCTTAACACCGCTCTTTTTTCCAGCGGTTTGAGCATCAGGGAAAATTTGACAGTTTTCGTGGTCAGTAATAGCAAAAGCTTTCATTCCCCACTTTGCAGCTTGTTTAAAATAATCATCAACAGTACATACCCCATCCATTGTAGACATCTTTGTATGAGCATGTAATTCAACACGTTTAACTTCAGCAGTATCTTCTCTACTTATATCAAATGGTTCTTCATTAATAGAACATTCATCTGCAACAATTTGTAAAGTGCCATCAAATTTTGAAACTTGAGCGTGTCCTTTAATTGTTAAATGATTACCAACTTTCTTGTATTCTTTTAATTTTTCAATCGCAAATTGACGTCTATTTTCAAAGATCATAACTGTAATAGAATCAGTATGGTCATAGACGTATAAAGAGACAATTAAAGTACCTTTATTACGAGAAACTTTTTCTTCTTCAAAGAAGACTTTACCGTCAATAATTACGTTTCCTGAATCCGGTCCAATATCATGAATCTTCATTGGTTCATAATAACCTTTAACACGGTTGTGCTGAGTTTCAGGAGAATAAATCTTACTCATTCTTTCGAAATATTTAGTTTCGATTTTCTTCTTCATATCATCATCGATTGCTTTTTGTCTTTGCGCGATGACATCTACTCCTGTGTACTTAACATCTGCACGGATATCATAATTTAAATCAAGTTCATCAAGTAATTCTTCCCACATATCCATAACTGGTTGGAAAGTATCTAAGTGAACCTTACCATAGAAAACGAATAATAAATTTGTTTTATCAACATGACATTCAGGCATTTTTTCAGCCTCTGCACCAGTAGATGCAACAAATTCTTCAGTTAATAATTTAAGTACCATTTGAGAGGTACAATTTTTATAATCAAAAGAAATAGATACTTTAAAAGGTGAAGCATCTGATTTATCTAACAATTCTTTTGCCGCGGCATAAGATAAAATGCCATTGACATGAAGCGTTACATAAACCAACTGGTTTTCTTTATCATTTTTAGTAACTTCAAAAGAACAATTTGAATATAAATCCAAATTGGTAATTCCAAGTTTATTTAAAAATCGAGAAAATAATTGATCCATAATTCACCTTTTTACGCAAACATTCTAATAATATCCATTACTGTTACAAAAATCATTAAACCAAATAATAAGACTAGGCCAATAACAGACATAATTGTTTTAAATTTTAATGGGACATCTTTCTTAGTAATAGCTTCAATACCCACTACTAATAAATGCCATCCATCAAGTCCTGGGAAAGGTAAAATATTAATTACCGCTAAATTTAAAGAAATCATTCCCCAGATATATGCAAAAGCATAAAAGCCAATTCCTGTAGCTTGTGAAGAGACATTATAAACTGAAATAACGCCACCTAAATTTTTTAATCCACCCTTTTGGAAAATAGTACCAAAAGCTGAAATTGAATTAGTAAATTCTACTCCCGCTCTAGACATTGCTTCACCAAAATTTCTATTTCTAATATAGAAATCAATTCCTATACTATCAAGATCCCAATAATTAACAGGAACTTTTGTTCCATCTTCAGTAGTAGTTGTAGTAGAAGCTGTACCTACATTAAAAGTAATGTCTTTACCTGAAGAAGTTGTAAGATTCCAAGTCCATTTTGCGTCTGCGTTTGTAGGTAATGCGTAGATAGACTCCGTATAATTTGTTTCATCAAAAACTTTTGAATCTAATGAAAAGACATAATATGCGTTATATAAATCTCTACCAGTTTCAATTTCCTTTTCTAAAACTAATGGTTCTTTATCTCCATCAACAATAGTAAATTTTACAAAATTAATTTCATCATCACTTCTTAATCCTGCATCATATACAACTGAATTTTCTGCAACGATATATGATTTTTTATTAGAATCAAGAATAGGTGTAGTAAAGCCAGAAATAATAAATAAAATCCATGCTAAGATAAAGTTAACCACTACGCCTGCAACCATAATGATTGCTCTTTGCCATTTAGGCTTTTTATTTAAGAAACGATCTTCTGGAACATCTTTGAATTCATCAAGTTCATCAGCACCTTCTCCTGCCATCATAACGTATCCACCAATAGGAAGAGCTCTTACTGAGAATTGAGTTTCTTGACCTGGCTTTTTAATTTTAAAAATTAAAGGTCCCATACCTAATGAATATTCTGCACAATATACATTAAATAATTTTGCAGTAAATAGATGTCCTAATTCGTGAAGGCAAATTAAAACGGATAAGCTTACAAGCATCAATAAAATGTTTAAAACTGTTTGCATTATTTTCCTCCCTCATAAATCTTTTGTAATGTTTCTCTAACTTCATTATTTAAAGAAACTAATTCATCCTTTGTTGGATGAGGAATATTCTTAAATGTGTTTAAAGCTATTTCTACGTATCTTGCAATATCTAAATATGAAATTTTCTTATCTAAAAATGCATATACCGCCCATTCGTTTGCCGCATTCAATACACAAGGAGAAGAACCTCCTTCTTCAATTGCTCTAAAAGCAAGCTTAAGACATGGATAGAAATCTAAATCTAATTTTCTAAAATGTAATGCTGATAATGTGGATAAATCAAGTGAAGCAGTATTTACTTCGTGTCTATTATTCTCATACAATGCATAAGAAATAGATGTTTTCATATCATTAGGACCAATTTCACAACTGAAAGAATTATCAACAAATTCTACTAATGAATGAATTAATGATTCGTCATGAAGAAGAATCTTTACTTGAGATAATGGAAAGTGGAATAAATGCATAGCTTCTAAAACTTCAAACCCTTTATTCATCATCGTTGCAGAATCAATAGTAATCTTTTTACCCATTGACCAAGATGGATGTTTTAAAGCTTTTTCTACAGTAACATTCTTTAATTCTTCTTTTGGTAAATCTCTTAATGAACCTCCAGAAGCAGTAATTACTAAATTCTTAACTTCTTCTTTTTTATGTCCTGCTAAGCATTTACCTAAAGCAGTATGTTCTGAATCAATCGCGTATAAATGTGATTTTGATTTAGTTAAGGCTTCATTAATTAGATCACCACCTACTACTAGTGATTCTTTGTTAGATAAAGCTAAATCAATACCTAAAGATATAACTTCTAATGAAGGTAAGAAACCTGCAAAGCCAACTAAAGCGTTAACGACTAAATTAGGTTTAGATGTTCTAATTAATTCGATTAAACCATTTTCTCCATAGAAAAAAGTAAGGTTAGGATATTCTTTAACAAGAACATCATAATCTTCTTTTTCTTCTACACATGCATATTTAATGGAAGAAAACTTATTTAAGATTTCTCTAAATTTATTAATATTATGTCCGCAGGCAACTCCAACAAGATAGAAGTCTTTAGGATTCTCTTCAATAACTTCAAGAGTTTGAGTACCAATAGAACCTGTTGAACCTAAGATAGTAACTGTTTTCATGTATTTCTCCTTTACTAGAAGATGAATACGCCTCCGTTAAAGTATAAGACGTAAGTTAAAATAAATAATGCAACGACAATGGATGTAACTAATAATGAGTCAACTCTATCAAGAACTCCTCCATGTCCTGGAAGAACATTACCAAAATCCTTAATGTCGTAATATCTCTTAATTGCACTGAAGATAAAATCACCAAGAGTAGAAACAAATGGCATTAAAATTGAGAAGAAGACAATTAAATACCAATGTGAAGAATCAAGTACTCCATATAAAAGTGGAAT
>AUXO014266388.1_pt1 | contig 10273 bp, 9 predicted proteins | sample 768731 | NCBI WGS metagenome assembly AUXO01 (sample SAMN02715735, study PRJNA202380) | gut metagenome | biome: sheep rumen | host: Ovis aries | place: New Zealand: Palmerston North | reverse complement strand
TTATATTTATCTTTGATTTCAAGAAGCTCATTTTTAATGATTTCTTTCTTTTTCTCATCATCAGCAAGAATTGATTTTAATTCATTAACAAATCTTTCTAGCTCAGCGATTTCTTCGAAAGTCTTTTCTCTATTTAATCCAGATAATCTCTTAATTTGCATATCAAGAATTGCTTGTGCTTGAACATCATCAAATCCAAATCTTGACATTAGCTTTTCTTTTTCAGTACCATCTGTAGTATTTCTAATTAATGAAATGATTTCATCAATGTTATCAAGAGCTATCTTAATACCTTCTAAGATATGTAATCTTTGAAGTGATTTATCTAAATCGAATTGAGTTCTTCTTGTGATAACATTCATTTGATGTCCTAGATAAACCTCTAATGCCTTTTTAAGTGTTATACAGCAAGGCTTACCTTCAACAAGACAAATCATATTAATACCAAATGATATTTGTAATTGAGTTAGCTTATATAATTTATTTAATAAAACCTGAGGATTTGCATCATGTCTTACTTCAATAACAATCTTTGTACCATTTCTATCATTTGATTCATCTCTTAAATCAATAATACCATCAACAAGTTTTAATTTTACTACTTCAGCAATTCTATCAATTAATCTAGCCTTATTAACTGTATAAGGAATTTCTCTTACAGTTATTACATGGTGACGCCCTGCTTGTTCAGCCTCATCAATTTCAACCTTAGATCTAATTACAATTGAACCAAGACCTGTATCATATGCATTCTTTAGACCTGAAGCACCTAAAATTAGTCCACCAGTTGGAAAATCTGGTCCCTTAATAAATTGCATTAGTCCATCTGTATCTATTTCAGGATTTTCCATTAATGCAATTACACCATCAATAACCTCACCTAAATTATGTGGTGGAATATTTGTAGCCATACCTACGGCAATACCCATAGATCCATTTACTAATAGGTTAGGGAATCTTGCAGGTAAGATAACTGGTTCTACTTCAGTAGCATCATAGTTATCAATAAAATCAACTGTGTTCTTATTAATATCCTTTAATAATTCCATGCTTATCTTAGACATTCTTGCCTCAGTATAACGCATAGCGGCAGCACCGTCACCATCAACTGAACCAAAGTTACCATGTCCATCAACAAGCATATAACGGTAGTTAAATGGCTGTGCCATTCTTACCATTGCATCATAAATAGAAGAGTCACCATGAGGGTGATACTTTCCCATTACCTCTCCGACTATTCTCGCAGATTTTTTATGTGCTGTAGATGAATATACACCAAGTGCATTCATTCCATATAAAATACGTCTTTGAACTGGCTTTAATCCATCTCTTGCATCTGGAAGTGCACGAGCTACAATAACGCTCATTGCATAGTCTAGGAATGAACTACGTACCTTTGATGTAATAGGAACAGGCTCAACCTTATCATGCTCTGCTTGAATTATTTCTTCTTCTGTAAGATTTTCTTCATCTAAATCTTTCTCGTTATTTTCCATGATATCCTCCAATCTTACATATCAATATTTGCATATACTGCATTGTCTTGAATAAATTCTTTTCTTGGTCCTACATCCTCACCCATCAACATACTAAATGTTTGATCTGCAAGTAGGGCATCATCAAGTTGAACTTGCATCAAGATTCTTGTTCTTGGGTCCATTGTTGTTTCCCATAATTGGCTTGGATCCATTTCTCCAAGACCTTTGTATCTTTGAACTTCTTGCTTTCCACCCATAACCTTCTTTAAGGCTTCTAGCTCTTCATCAGAATATGCATAATTAATCTTCTTACCAGTACCAATTCTATATAAAGGTGGTTTAGCAAGATATACATAACCTGCTTCAATTAAAGGTCTCATATATCTAAAGAAGAATGTTAATAGCAATGTTGCAATATGTGCTCCATCGACATCGGCGTCGGTCATAATAACAATTTTATGATATCTAACCTTTGTAATATCAAATTCCTCACCAAATCCAGTACCAATTGCTTGAATCATAGATACGATTTCATTGTTTTGTAATGCTCTATCCTGTCTAACCTTTTCAACATTTAATACTTTTCCTCTTAATGGAAGAATTGCTTGATATTCAGAGTCTCTACCACTCTTTGCAGAACCACCGGCAGAATCTCCCTCGACTAGATATATTTCACATTTAGAAGCATCCTTTGAATGACAATCAGCAAGCTTTGATGCCATCATTAATCCAGATAATGGAGTTTTTCTTGTTGCTTCTCTTGCTTTTATAGCAGCTTCTCTTGCACGTGATGCAAGAATTACCTTATCAATAATAAATTTAGCCTCATTTGGATGCTCAAGTAAATATGTTTCAACCATTTCACCAACAACCTGTGATGTAATAGCTCTTGTTTCAATATTTCCTAGCTTTGTCTTTGTTTGTCCTTCAAATTGAGGATTTGGATGCTTAATAGAAATAATTGCAGTTAATCCTTCTAAGGCGTCCTCTTGCTTTAAATTATCCTTCTTAAGCATATTTTTCTCAGTTGCATATTTCTTAATAACACGTGCAACTGCCATTTTAAATCCATCCTCATGATATCCACCCTCATGAGTATTAATATTATTAGCAAATGAATATACATTTGGTTGATAATCTGTTGAATATTGCATTGCTACCTCAACAGTAATTCCATCAACCTCTTTATCAGCATATAATACATCCTTATGAATTTTTTCTCTTGATTCATTTAAGAATTCAACATATTGAATAATACCACCTTCATAGTAATATTCATCCTTTTTATGATTAGCCTCTTCTTCATCTCTTAAATCTCTTAAAGTAATTTTTAATCCCTTATTTAAGAATGCTAATTGTTGAATTCTTGTTCTTAAAGTTTCATATTTATAAACAGTTGTTTCTGTAAAAATTTCTGGATCTGCCTTAAAAATAACCTGTGAACCATTATCTAGGTCAGTATGTCCTAAATTTTCAAGCTCCCCAGTAGCAGTTCCTCTTTCAAATTTAATTTTATATAATTGATGATTTCTTCTTACCTTAACTTCCATCCATGTAGATAATGCATTAACAACAGATGCACCTACACCATGAAGTCCTCCTGAAACCTTATATGATCCACCACCAAATTTACCACCAGCATGAAGCACAGTAAAAATTGTTTCTACAGTTGATTTTCCTGTCTTTGGATGTATGTCAGTTGGCATTCCACGTCCATTATCTGTAACACTTATAACATCACCTGGAAGAATATCAACCTCTATATGATTACAAAATCCTGCTAAAGCCTCATCAATTGAGTTATCAACAATTTCCCATACTAAATGATGAAGTCCTCTTTCTGATGTTGATCCAATATACATTCCTGGTCTTTTTCTAACTGGTTCTAGACCTTCAAGTACTTGAATTTGATTTGCATCATATTCTTCAGAAGCTTCTTCTTTTTTTTGAAAATCCATTTCTTCTAAAATACTAGATTTTGAATCAGTTACTACAAATTTTTCTTCTTCATTTATAGACATAATCAACTACTCCTTTTTAAAATTAATTATTTGTGCTAATTCTTTTAATTTATTTGGTATTAAATCAATATTTGTTGTTGTAATAAATGTTTGATTATTACTTAACAAAAATTTAACTATATTATTTTGTCTTTCTTCATCCAATTCTGAAAAAATATCATCTAATAATAAAATTACATCCTCATTAAAATATTTTTTTAGATAATAAAATAAAGATATTTTTAAGCTTAAAATAATACTTCTAATTTGACCCTGTGATGAATATTCAATAGCATTTTTATCATTAATATAAAATATTAAATCATCTCTATGAATTCCATAATTAGTCATTTTAGTTAAAATATCATAATTAAGCTTAGATTTATAAATATTTTCTAAATCATCAATATTAACATTTGGGTCATAACATATTTTAATTTTTTCATTATATAAATCATAATGAATTTTTTCTAAATACTTATTTAAATCATTTATAAATTTATTTCTATAATCATAAATTATTTTTGATGATTCAATTAATTGCTTTGTAATAACATCTAACAATAATTTATTTGAATCATTATAATTTTTTAATATTTCATTTCTCTCTTTAATTAATTTTTTATATTTTTTTATTTCAATTAAATATTTTTTATCTATCATAGAAATCTCAATATCTAAAAAATTTCTTCTGATAGTTTTACTTCCATAAATTAAATTAAGATCATTTGGTGAAAATAATACAGTTTTTATATTTCCAACAAAATCACTTGTTTTCTCATATTCAACATTATTCTTAAATATTTTCTTCCCCTTTTTAGAAATAATCATTTTATAAATATCATGATTATTTCTAATATTAATTATGGAATAATCTTTATTATTTTCTATTAAATTATCAAATTCATTAGTTCTATGACTTTTACATCTACTTATTAAATAAATTGATTCTAATACAGATGTTTTTCCTGAGGCATTTGGTCCAATAAAAATAACTAAATTTTTATTAATATTTAAATCTAAATTTTCAAATTTCCTATAAAATTTTAAATTAATATTATTTATCAATTTTAAAAACCTTATTTTTAATCTTAATTATATAATCTTTATATAATTTTCTACCTCTTCTTGTTTCTAATTCATCATTTACAAAAACCTTATTTTCTTGTAAATAATATTTAGATTCTCCACCAGATGAGATAATATTTGTTAGTTTTAGTAATTGTTGTAATGTTATATAATCTTCATTAATTTTAATTATTTCCATTATATCACCTATACCTACTTATATAGTATACCATAAAATCTCAAAAAAATGGTATTTATTTTAATTTTTTATTAAAAATATAAAATATACTTAAAACATTAAAAAAGCCCGTAAAATTGATTTTAGGGCTTTTTATGATTATGTTATTATAAATTTACTGGTAAAATTACTTGAATTAAGTTAGTTGTAGTAGTTCCTTTAATTATAAATGGTTTTTTAGGAGTTAAAATTGATATTTCAATTTCATAATCATCAAAACTTCTTAAAGCATTTAATAAATATTCTGAACTAAATCCAATTTGAAATTTATCATTATTTTCAATATTATTAGCTATTATTTCTTCTTTTGCATCACCTATTTGTGAATTAGAAGATGAAATAAATAATTTATTATCATTACTTACATTTAAAATGATTGTTGAATAGAATATTTCTCTATCTCTTACCTTCTCATGTGGTGATAATAATGATACTCTTTCTACTGCATCAATTAATTCATCCTTATTGAATTTAATATGTGTATTAAATAAAGTAGGAATTACTTGAGAAGTATCTGGATATTTACCATCAATTAATCTAGATTGAAATAATACATTTTTATATTTAAATAAAATAGTATTCTTTGAAAAATAAACATTAACATTTTCATCATTAATAGTTAATATTTTATTTAATTCATCTAATGATTTAGAAGGTACTGTTATATTTAAGTCATCATAAGTATCATCTAAAGATATAAATTTTTTAGATAATCTATATGAATCTGTTGCAGTACATATTAATTCATTTTTAGATTTTTCTAATTTAAAATTAACACCAGTTAAAATAGGCTTTTTTTCTGAATTAGCTGTAGCAAATCTAGTTTCTTTAATAATTGATCTAATAATTTGTGTATTTAAAACTAAAGGATTTTCAAGAGTTAAGAATGTAATATTAGGATAATCTTCAATATTCATTGTATTAACCTTATATTCTCCTCTTTCAGCTTCAATTAAAATTTGTCTATCCTCAATTAACATAATTTTAATTTTTTTACTATTAACTTTTCTAATAATATCAATAAATATATTTCCAAGAACTACTGTTTTACCTGGACTATCAATTTCAATAGATTTATCTGATATCATTACTTCAATAGATATATCCATATTTGATGAAGTTAAATATATATCTGAATTAGTAACTTCCATTTTTATACCATATAGTAAAGGCATTGAAGTTTTAGAAGGAAGACCTCTTGAAATTATGTTTAAATTTTCTAATAATAAATCACGATCAATTGTAAAATTCATTTTTTTATTCCTTTCATTTTTTATATTAAGCTTATTATATTTATTATTCCTTGTGAATATGTGGATAAATAGTAAAAGTGGCTTAAAATAACCACTTTTATTATAACATATAATGTTAATAATAGTAAGTTAAAATGTGCATTTATTCTATCTTTTTTAAAATAGATTCATAAGCCAATTTTAAATCCTTATCTATCTTTAATTCTTCTTCCATTTTTCCACATGCAGATATTATAGTAGTATGATCTTTTTTATTCATTAAATTAGCTACTTCTTGATTTGTTAATTTATATTTTGTTTTTAAAATATACATACAAATATGTCTTGGAGTAACAAAATTTGATGATCTTTTTTTACTAATTAAATCATCGACAGATATTGAATAAAAATCAGCAATTATATTTTTTAAATTATCATATTTAATATTATTTAAATCACTTGTTCTAGATTGAATTATATTATAAAGAGCTTCTTTTACTAAATCCATAGTAACATTACAATTATTCATTGTAGCATAAGCTAAAACTCTTCTTAAACATCCTTCAAGATCTCTTATATTTTCATATAATGTAGCAATATATTCTAATATTTCATCAGATATATTAATTTCAGTTGAAGATGTTTCATATAATTTTCTTTTTAAAATTTTAATTTTAAGAGGTAAATCAGGTTTATTAATATCTACCTGTAAACCCCAATTAAATCTAGATTTTAATCTATCCATTATATCTGATAATTGATTTGCTGATTTATCAGATGTCATTATTATTTGTTTTTTATTATCATATAATATATTAAATAATTCGAAAAATTTTTCTTGAGTTTTATTAGCACCAGCTAGCATTTGAATATCATCAACTAATAAAATATCTATATCGCTAGCTTTATATTTTTCATCAAATTTAGTTAAATCATGTGATTGAGATGCTTTTTGAAAATCATGTACATAATCTTGAGTTCTAACATATAAAATATTAGTATTAATATTTTTATCCAAAATATAGTTTCCAATAGCATGCATTAAATGTGTTTTACCAATACCAACTCCACCAAAAATATATAATGGGTTAGCAACTTGTCCAGGCTGTTCTGCAACTAATATTGCTTGTCTTTGAGCAAATTTATTAGATTCTCCAACAATAAATGAATCAAATGTATATGAATCATTTAATGATGAAGAAATAGATGATACTGGAGCAATTACTTCTTTCTTTTGTTCCTTCTCAATAATATCTTGTTTTGTAATAAATTTAAAACGAAGAGGTGAAGAACAATATTTTTTAGCTAAAGTATTTATATTGTTCATATAAAAAGTAGTAATTTTATTTTGAATATATCCTGTTGATACTAAAATTGTAACTATTCCATTATTTTCATTGACTGGTTTTGAATCTTGAAATAATTCATCGATTTGGTCTTGATCATAATTTAAATATAAATCATCGACAATCTGATTCCATATATTTTGAATCTGTTCCATCTTATTTTCCCCTCTTCTTTTTTCTATACATTATTAATGTGTAAATTATATTGTTTTTTTTATAAATTTACAACAAATTTTTTTCCCCAAAAATACTAAAATTATTTTTTCTAAATCTATATTATCAAATTAATCACAATAAGCAATAAAAAGTTTTCCCCTAAAAATGTGGATAACTTTTTTATAATGTGGATTAAAATTGGATATTATATGAATTATTATTTATAAAAATTGTGTCAACAAAGCCAAAATTACGAGTTATCCACAAAAACACATTTAAGTTGAATTATATTTAAAATTATCCACAATTTAAATAAAAAAATTGTTATTTTAGTGGGGATAAAAAAATAAAAAAAATATTTGTTGACATTGACTAAATCATTGTGTTAAAATTATCTAGCATGGTTTCGTAAGAAAGTGAGGCTTTAGTTATGAAAAGAACTTATCAACCAAATAAGCGCAAGAGAAAAGTTACTCATGGTTTCCTTGTGAGAATGTCAACTAAAAATGGACGTAAGGTTATAGCTCGTAGACGTAGACAAGGACGTAAACAACTATCTTGCTAATTAAATAATATAAATTACTAGAACTACTTGAACAATAATAAATATTTTTTGAGTGGTTCTTTTTATTTTATTAAGGTAATATGAAAAAAATATATCGCGTTAAAAAAAATCAAGAAATTGAAAGTATTTTAAAAAATCACAATTCAAGTGGTAATAAATATTTCAATATATATATAAAAGAAAACGAGACCAAGTATTTTAGATATGCGATTAGTGTAGGGAAAAAAGTTGGAAACGCTGTTGTAAGAAACAGACGAAAAAGACAAATAAGATCTATTATTGATAATATCATAATACTTGAACAACCTGTTGATATTTTTATAGTAGGTAAACCTACTATAAATCTAATTGATTTTAATGAAATGAAAAATCAATTGATTTATTTATTAAAAAAATTAAATATTTGTGTAAAAGGAGAAAAAGATTGAAAACTTATTACAAATCAAAAATTAATAGGATAGCTATTATATCTGTACTTCTTGTTGTTGTCCTATCTTTGGTTTCATGCCGTGGTGGTAAATGGAATACTACTGTTTATACTACTTGGGCTGCAGAATTTAAATTTTCTAGCTTTATGCAAGGATTATTTGGATGGCCAGTTGCAATCTTATCTTACCCAATTGCATGGTTAATGCATTTAATAGGTAAAGTATGTGATAATTCATATGCTTGGGGACTAATTTTTACAACAATTATTGTAAGAACATTAGCTTGGCCTATTTATGCAAAACAAAACAGTTCTTCTGTTAAGATGCAATTAATACAACCAGAAATGGAAAAAATTCAACGTAAGTATGCTGGACGTAAAGATCCTGAAAGTCAACGTAGAATGCAAGCTGAAACAATGGCTTTATATAAGAAATATAATATGAATCCAATTGGATGTATATTTACAATGCTTCTTCAATTCCCTATATTCATGGGTATGTATGAAGCAGTTAGACGTGTAAACTTATATTCTACTACTGTTTTAGATGGTGGTGCTTCTACTATTGTTCAACCAGGAAGATTCTGTTTAGCAAATACTAAATTATTTAATTTCTTTGAATTAAACACTTCTTTCTCTTCTGGTGATGTAAAAGACAAGATATTTGCAGTTGTTATTGGTTTATTATTTAGTGGAATTACTCTATTATCTCAATATTTAGCACAAAAGAAACCTAAGTATATGAAAAATAGACCAAGCAATCCAACTGGTACTGCAGATCAAACTCAAAAGCAAATGAAGATGATGAGTTACTTTATGGTAGTTGTATTCTTCATTATGTCATTACAAAATACTTCTCTTGCATTATATTGGCTAATCGGAGGTATTTATCAATTATTCCAATCTTATATAGGAAGAAAGATGAATGAGAAGGCTTATTATAAGATGCAAGAAAAAAATAATATTATAACAGTAAAAACAAAATAAAGAGTAGGTGAGACAAAATGCAAAAGAAAATAGAAATTGAAGCAGCTACTGATGATGAAGCTTTAAAGCTAGCGGTTGAAAAGTTCCATATTTCAGCTGAAAATATTTTCATTAATTCAATTGGAGATAATAAATATGAAGCTTTAGTTGATGTTGATCTAGCTTTAGTTGGTAAAAAATATATCGAAGGAATTTTAAAAGCATTTGGTGTTGATTATCAAATTGAAGTAAGAAGAGTTGGAGATGAAGAAATTCATTATGTTATTGAATCTAACGAAAACCCAGTTCTTATCGGTTCAAAAGGAAGAACTCTTGATGCACTTAATACTTTGTTAAAAAATATTATAGGAACTTATACAAAAGAGCGTTTAGTTATTACTCTTGATGTTGGTTCATATAGATCTTCTAGAGAAAGACAACTTGAAATTTTAGCAACAAAAACTGCAAAAGAAGTTGCTAAAAGTGGTGTTGATGTTAAGCTAAGACACATGAATTCTTATGAAAGAAGAATTATCCATGAAAAGCTTTCAGAGTGGCATGATGTATATACTGAATCTGAAGGTGAAGGAGAAGAAAGAGCCATTGTAATAAAGGCTGTTAAAAGATAATTAATATATAAAACTGGGCTCTACAGAGCCCTTTTTTGTGGAGTTAATATGGTAAAGAGAATATTAAAAATAACATTAAATTTAATAATTGTTTTTATGTGTTCTATTGTTTTTGGAATATCAATAAATTCAGCTGTTGAGAATTCACATATTGACTTCGAGATAAAG
>AUXO015494949.1_pt1 | contig 10274 bp, 10 predicted proteins | sample 768731 | NCBI WGS metagenome assembly AUXO01 (sample SAMN02715735, study PRJNA202380) | gut metagenome | biome: sheep rumen | host: Ovis aries | place: New Zealand: Palmerston North | reverse complement strand
CTCCATTGTCTAGCTTTTGGATGAGTTCTTAGTTTTCTTGATGTTTTCATCATTGCAAATATAGGAACTCTTCTGTTTTGTTTATTCTTTTTAGCTAATCTAATTTTTTCAGGTAATTTCTTATTTTTACTCATTTTTATTCCATCCTATAACTCTTGATTGAATGTGTCTTGGAAAGATTTCATCAGTGTCATATCCTTTCTGTTCAAGTAGGACCCTTATTTCCATTTCATAATCACTACTGTTATGAATGTCGCTTTCAGCCTTTTGTAATGTGAACAGATTGTCACTCACATCATTTATTGTCTTATATCCGATACCGGTAAGATTTAAGTATTGGATATTCTTCCTATCCTCAAGGCTTTGGATTTCACCCATTTTCATCTTGGGAATCCTATCTTCACGTCTGGTACCGTCGGCAATAACGTCATAGCTGTCAGCCAGTATTTCAAGAACGCTATGATGAATATGATTAATACCGTTATTTGGAAAATTATCCTCGATAATCATATCCACAGCATCAAGCAATATCTGCTTGTCAAGCTTAACTACTTTATGCTTAAAGCCTAAGCTTTTAGCTGACTGGACTGCTGGTTTTGTAGAATCAAATACTCCGAAGTTAATTGTAACCAATTCCACATCATAGCCTAAACGATCCAAGATAACTGCCATTAATGAACTGTCTTTTCCACCACTATAAGTAATAGCTGCTTTCATAAAAATACACAGAATCTATTATTATTTTCTTGTAATGTGAATTTCACGTTTTTGACCGGTCATTTGTCTTAGAATCTGCTTTAAAGTTGCATCAGTAACTGGAATCTGAATCTGTCTAGCTTCAGCCAATTGAATTAACTGCATCTCCAATGCATTCACATGTTCAGGTTTTGTTAATCTAAGGTTTGCTAGTCTTTGACGTGCTTCGGGAGTTAATATTTGTCTTAAGGCTTGTTTCTTCTGTTCTTCGTATTGTTGTCTCATCTGCTCTTCTTGTTGCATTTGCTGGTAATTCATACCCTGTTGTTGTTGCATCTGCATCTGTTGCTGTCTTAACTGTTCCATTCTTCTGCGTCTAATATCATCAAGTTCACTCATGATAATACAACTCCATTAACATTTCAATACTTAATATTTTGATAATTCAGGTATGTCCTTAATTAATTCAGTTGCTTTATTATCTAAGTAAGATTGACCTGCAGGTGTTACACATCTTCCTTCTTCGGTTTTTTGTACGTATCCTGCTTCTTCTAATTGTTGTAAAGCTGTTCTAATTATGGATCCACTACCTTTTCTGAATTTTTCAGGATTAGTTCCTCTATCTTTGTTACCACCGTATTTGGTTTGTAATCTGCTGAGTCCTACAGGACCATCCACATATACTCTTCTGAGTAATGCAGCAGTTCTTACATACCACCAATCTGGGTTTTCAGGTCTGCGTTCTTTATGTACACCGGTTTTTACAAACTGTGCCCATGAAGGTTCGTTAATTTTATCATTTTCTTTTAATTCTTTACTTACTGCGCTAATTAAACTATCAGCAGGTACATCGAATGCTGTTGTCATGGTTTAATTTGCCTCCTATTAAATAAATATATTTTAAATGAAGACTATAATCTTTTAGAGATTTATCTTTTCCTTTTGTATAATACTGCAACATTACCTCTAACGTCAACAAGCTGACTTTTAGTATTAGTCACGATTTCATTCAGGAATTCATCCTTGTTGGATGCTATGTTCCGGCTGAACCGTACCTTTACAATTTCACCATTTTTAAGTTGACGTCTGATTTCTTCAAATACGTTTTCATTAATACCATTTTTTCCAATATTAATTTCAACCGCATTTAAGGAATTTCTCATTATTTCTTTTTTACTCTGGACTTTGCTCATATAAATCACTCTTATAAACCTAATCTTGCTTAGGAGTGTATAATACTCTCGTTGTATGACCGCATTCAAGACATGTTCTTGATATACAATCACCTGAAAGTCTTACTCTTAAGTTAGCTCCGGGCTTGAGGAATGAATTACATTTCTTACAAAACCTTCCTCGCCAATAACGTGGTAATGTAATATTATATCTGGTAGAGATACTACGAGTTAACTTAACATAACGATTAGATCTTTCCGGATGCTTGGAAAACTCCTTCTCGGCGAGATTAAATAAAATCTCCATACGCTCCAACGCGATATTGTTTGTCCATTTAGGTCGTTTTCTTCTGCTCAAAAATATCTAATCCTCTAAAAAAGTATAGAATATTCTTCTTAAGTGCAAGGAATGACTTTATGACAATCATAAAATCTAGATAATTAACTTAAGAACAATAATATAATTTATGTTTAACATTACTTAAATATGTTATGTTGCTATTTTTGGTATTTCAATATAAGACATATATTTTTGTAGAATTCACATTTTTTTCTTTCATAGTTTAAGTATAAATTAAGCAACAATATACTCTTTTCATGGTTTAATATGATGTTTACATGATTTGACAGTTCAAAAATTAACGTTGTTGATTAGATATGATGTTGATGTTTACTCACAAAGTGATTCTTATGAGTTAGAAATTTAAGAAATATTGTTCTAAACAATCATATTTCAATTTAAATCAATTAATCAGATAATCTTCAAAATCAAGGTCACATATGCCAATAGTTTTCAGTCACATTTAATTAATCTTAATAAGTATTAATAATATGCTATGTATTGACGTTGAGGTATAATTTTTTAAGTTCTATTGGTTATAAATAATATAAACAGAAAAAATAGTTCAGTTATTCTATTTATTAAAAAAAAGAGAAAGTTTGGGGGATTAGTTTAATACTTTAATTTCTGTAGTGGTATTTCTCTGATTATTATAAGCTAATCTGTCCTGTGTTACCACTTCGATGTTTGTGTATTTATTCAATGATGGTATGTCAATGTTTTCAAGGTTTAATATTCCGTCAGTTGAATAATAATACATTGCTTGTGTGTCATTTTTAAGGGTTATTCCATTGATTTTGATAATGAATTTATTTGGACCTTTAACTATATTGCCGAGGTAGTCTTTGATTGTTGTTTTAAGTGAAAGTTTATGTGTTTTGTTATTTACTGTTGCATTTGTTATTGTAAGTGTAATGTTTGATTTTTCAACTTGGAATGTGGAAGTGTTACGGATATCTTCTTGGTAATTTTTATTGTAGAACTGTGCAAGTATTGTATGATTTTTAATTGTCATAGTTTTTCCATCAGTTACACAAGATAATCCTAATGGTATTGTATAGTTGACTGTTGCTATTCCATTTTTAATTTTTGCTTTTAACATTTGTCCATTTGAATCTTTAAGTGTGATTCCATTTACTTTAAAGAATACAAATTCATCATCATATTTTGTTAGGTTAGTTGATTTTTTACCCTTTGTTGTATCATATACTTTTGCAGTTATTGTTAGTACTTGTCCCTGTTTGATTGTCTTTTTATCACTTGATACTTCTATGCTCGCATTTCTTTTGGAAACTTGTATTTTTGCTTCATTACTTACAGATGAATTATATTTCTTGGTTCCAAGATAACTTGCTATATATTTGGTTGCACTTTTCATATCTAAATCAAGATTAATTGCTGTTGCTGCTACTCCGTTTAATACTCTTACTTTAAGTGGAAGTGATGTGCCTGTGAGTTTACCATCGTCTTTTAATGTTATTCCGTTGATTTTGAATATTACATATCCTTCATTTATCATTTTATCGTTGCTGTCAGTTACTATTGCATTAAGTACAAGTTTTTCACCCAATATTCCACTTGTAGGTGTTGCAATTACTTTTATATTGTGGGTAGGGTGAAGTAGTTGATCAATTAAATTCTTTATTGTGTCTACTTGATTATATAAATCTCCTATTTCTTTAATGATAGTACTAATATCTTTACTTCCATTTATTAATTTTGATACATTTAATTTTTCCTGAATTGAATTTATTAGATTAATTAGATTTAATCTTTGTGTAATGTTATTAATCACATCAGTTGAATTAGGTAGAGTTGTAGAATTTAATCTTTGTTTAAGATCATTGAGAGTTTTGTTAAGTGAATCAAGTAATCCTGTAATGTTTATTTTTTGAGAAATATTGTTATAAGTACCGTTAATGGAATCAATTAAACCACTTGCATTCAAATTATCTGTAAGATTATCGAGTGCATTATCAAGTGAATCAATTAAATTGGATGTATTTAATTTATCTGTAAGGTTATTAGCACTGTCATTTAATAACTTAGTATAATTTCCAGAATTTATATTATCTGTGATAGTATTTAAAGTATCATTAAGTAAACTAATTAAATCGCTTGCATTTAATTTTGATGAAAGTTTATTAACAGTATCATTAATTACACCAGCATAATCGCCAGAATTTATTTTTTCTTTAAGGTTATTGATATCTTCATTTAATGATGCCAAATAATCTCCTGAAGTTATTTTATCTGTAAGATTAGTATAAGTGCCATTGATTTTATTAATCAAATCACTCGTATTTAAATTTTCAGTTAGGTTTGCAAGGTTATCATTTAATGAATTAATCCAATTGCCTGAATTTATATTTTCTGTGATATTATTAATAGATTGATTTAATGAATTAATTAAGTCATCGTTATCTAATTTTTGGGTTAAATTATTAAGTGTATCGTTTAATTCACTGATTCTACCACTTGCATTTAACTTATCTTTAAGATTATTAATTGTATTATTTAATGAAATAATTAAACTATCCACATCAATATTAAGAAGTGAATCTTTAATCTGTTGTAATAATCCATTATTTGATGAATCAGTTACATCACCATCATCATTTGATGCTTCTTTGATATTTTTGTTATCAACGGTTATTGTTGGATTATTAATGATTGTTTCATCATCAGCATCCTCTGTTGATTCATTTTCAGATATATCATTTATATTCTCTTCAATTGTTAGATTTTCATCTGTTTGTGTTTGTTCAATATCATCAGAGTATGTGTCTTCTTCAATAACTTTTGTTGTATTATCGCTTATTTGAGTTTTTACATTTTTTTCTGTCTGTATATTATCATTGATATTATTATTGTCATTGACAATTTCTGATTGTGTATCCTGCATTACTTGTTCATTGACATCAGAAGTGCTGCTAACATCCTCAGAGACATCTGCAGCACTTACAATACTAATTAGTAAAGTTAGTAATGCAAGAAAGAAAATTAAATTTTTTATTTTCATAGTTATTCTTCCAATCATTATTCAAATTGAATAATTTTTTATCATATATTATATAACTAATTTCTATTATATAAAAATTATATCATATTTATTCATTTTTTATTTACATAATTATTGTATAATCTCTGAAATAATAATTTACCAAATGAGTTAAATCAAAAATTAGCTGATAATCCATGAATAACTTTAGAATGTAAATAATTTAAAAATAGATAAAAGAATTATATGTTATTGAAAGTTCATAATTCTAATTGGGAGACTTTTTTAGGCATTGGATTAATGGTTATACTTTCAATTTTACCATTTTTTATTTTGATTGTCTTGTCTGCAGCTGATGATAAAATCTCGTTATGTGTAACTATGATGACAGTTGTATTGAGATCTTTGCACATTTGCTGGAGTAAATTTAAAATGGACATGCCTGTTATTGAGTCAAGAGCGCCTGTTGGTTCATCACATAAAAGCATAGTAGGTTTCTTAGCAATCGCCCTTGCAATTGCCACTCTTTGCTGTTCTCCACCGGACAGCTGTGCAGGAAAACGATTTGCATGTATTTTAAGACCAACCAAATCTAACAGTTCCTGCCCATCAATATCGAAATCCACTATTTCAGTCATCAATTCAATATTTTCCTGGGCGGTAAGGTTAGGAATTAAGTTATAAAACTGAAAAACAAAGCCAACATTATTGGCTCTGTAATTAGTTAATTGATTATCATCAAATAATTCTACGTGATTGCCTTTGACTATTACTTCACCTGATGTTACTGAATCGAGTCCACCTAAAAGATTTAGTAATGTGGATTTACCGGCACCGGATGGTCCTAGTATAACTACGAATTCTCCCTTACCAATTTTAAAATTCACATCGTCCATTGCTTTTACAAAAGAATTTCCAGATTGGTATGTTTTATTAACATTTTTAAATTCAATTAAAGTGCTCATAAGTATAACCTTCTATTTTTTCAATGTTTTTTATGCAATCAAGTAATTTGTAGAAGCGTATATTACTGTTATTTGGTTTATATCTTTCTTATAAATCATCATTTTATATTATATTATTTATTACTTAAGGTAATTTGCCATATCAAATTTTCTAATTTTTCGTAGGAAGTATAAATTCATAATCATTGAAACTGATATTATTATTACAAATGTCACCACCAAATTTGTAAGTGATATTGTTGGTACAAGATATATGTCTTTTCCGAACAATGTTATCAGAATTGATAGGATATAATAACTGATAGGTATGCCCAGTAGGAATCCAACAATAATGAAAGCTAAACTTTGTGTTGCCAATAACTTAGCAAGATAGGTGGTTTTAAAACCTAAAATTTTAAGTGTTGCAATTTCATTTTCCATTTCTGTAAATGATATCGAATTCAAGTTATAAAGAATTACCAGAGCCAGTATAACAGAAAAGATAATTAAAGAAGAAATAATTATCATTGAAGTTTCTTCCATCTTGTCCCATTGATTACTCATATCATTAAGATAAGTAACGGACCTGATGCCATCATAGTCCTGTGTAATATGTTTTGAAGTTACTATACTTGTCGGAGTATAATTAAAACCCAACTGCTCTAGTTTATGTGGTGACATGACCAATCCTTGAGAAAATGGACTTGAATGAATCTTATCAATCTTAATATGAATATCTTTATATGATCCAATAGTACGACAGTCTATTGTATCACCAACACTAATATTCATCATTTCAGCCATCTTTTTTGATATGGATACTTCATCTTCCTGAAGGTCTATCTTGTCATGATTATCATTGGTTAATGTAATTAAGTCACTGTTGTTTGTGACGACTAGCGACGCCACTTCCGTTTTATCCTTTATTATTTCAACTGATGATTCCATAATGGGACTGCCATTAACTTTTTGGGAAATGGAGTTAATTTGAGATAAATTTAAATCATCATCAATTATCAATTTGGATTCAAAATGATTAACATCATTAAAATACCAATCTTTTGAATCATCTATCTGTTCATATAGTCCTAACCCTGTAATTAACAATATTGTACATCCAAACACACCTATAATTGTCGTCATAGCTCTGAATTTATTTCTTTTAATATTTCTGTAATTCCAACGAATATTAAATGAAAGCCTTTTCCAAATCTTTAATGTTTCAACAAATTCAGAGGTTGTTAGTTTAGGTGCCATAGGCTTTATTGTAATAGATGGTGGCTCATTTATAATCTGTTCAATTGAATAATATGAAACTATAACTGATATTATACCCATTAATATAACTGTAATTGCAGAAGTTATAAATCCTATTGAATTCCAATAAGGAAATTTAAAATAAAGTGTCCTTGATGGATGTGCTATCATATGAAATGCAACCGGTCCAATTATAGCGCCCAATATAGAAGCTAATAGTACTACCAACGTACCTATGGAGATATAATGCAATGCTATTTTATTATTTTTAAATCCATTAGCCTTAAGAATACCAATCTCATTTCTTTGATGTGTAATAATCCTTTTCATTGTTGTTGAAAGCATTACCATTGAAATAATAATAAATATTGGTGGTAATGCTGAGGACACGGAATGTTGTTGGCTGATTGATTCTTCCACTGCATCTGCACTAGGATGATCAGTTTTTTCTATAAATGCCGTGAAATAGCCATCCAAACGATAAGATAGTAACTTCAAGAATGTCTCAGGTGTACCGTCAAATTTCACGTTTAGTACATTGTATGGTATATTATTTGATGGGTAAGCCTTGTGGGACATATAAGCAAAACCAGTTGAAGTATAATTTGGTACAATTGACTCTTTAGGTGTGTTAAATATGTATTCGGGTGAATAACCTAATCCACGTATGGTTTTTTTGATTTTAGTACCATTGTTTTCAAATGAGATTTCATCCCCTACTTTCAGATTTCTTGCTTCTGCAAAGTTTTTATCTAACCAAACTCCTTGAGAATCATTAATATCTAACTTTTTTCCTTCAGTTAAATAAAATTTGCTTATTGTGTTGTTTTCAACAAAATGCAATATTACATTAGGCATGCCCTCAAGATTAGCTTGTGAATCCACTACTAATTGTCTTTCCATTTGTGTAGTTGCTCCCAAGCAATCTACTTGGTGTATAAATTCATCAACAAGATAATTTGAATAGATCCAGCCATCAGCCATGTTGCTTTGTTCATAATAGTTATCAATTGTCGTTTCATAGCTAGCTGTTTCTGCATACATCCCTGTAAATACGAAAACACCGATAAATGCCATTAAAAAAATGGATATGAATTGTACTTTGTAATTTCCAACATCTCTTAACATTTTTCGTTTTAGCATTCATCTACCTCGTTTAATAATCTAAATTAATTAAAATATCCTCTTTTAGTATTGAACTTTTAAACAATTAATTATTTTATTGTCATATTCTCTTAGAATACTAATTAAATCATTAATTATTTATACATTATGGTGTTTGATTTTCTTGATATAAATAGATAAAGGTAGGAGGTTTTGTCATTCAATATTGTTTTTTCTCTTTCAAATAGTTGATTATGTAAAATTCATTCATGGTAATATTAATGGTATCAAATATAAATGTTTCAAATAATTCCTATGATTTTATAGTCCAATAATAAATAATCATATATTCAATTGATCTGATTATTTGTGGTTGTAAAAAGAAATAAAAAATTGGTGGTGGGTAGGCTGTCATTTGGTAGATATATATTAATTCAGTAAGTAAAAATATTCTTCTAAATAGTCGATTTTTCCAAGTGAGTATTCCTTTTGATTATTTATAATATCTAAAATGTCATCAGCAACTTCTTCTGGTGTATTGTATGTAGTGTCTATTTCACACACGGCATCGCCATAGGTTTCATAGCTTTCCTGTGTACATATTGCAAGTATTTCCGCCTCGATGTTTTCATGAATCTTTTTATCAGTCCAATCTCTTGTATTTAGTCTTTTTTCAAGCTCTACTGGGTTGCATCTTAATACAATTACCTTATCTGCGTGGGGATAGTCCTGTGCAAGATGTCCCTCGAATATGATTGTCTTGTCAGGATTTTCATCTTTTATTCTGTCAACAATAGGTATCATCTTATCCACATCAACTATTTTATATCCTCGCACCTCATCGGTACCCAAGTTTAAATCATAATTGTCCAGTAGATAATTGATGCTTATCAGCTTTGCATCTATTTTCTTTGCCAGCATATTGGATACGGTTGTCTTTCCACATCCTGGTGTTCCCGTAATAATAATTATCATAATCTCACAATCCATTTGTAAAGTTCAATCCAAGAAGGTTGGTTAAATACCCTCCGATAACAGGTGTTATATATCCTTCAATCACTGCGGCTATAATCAGACATACCACTATTATTGTAATTGAAAGTATAATATCCTTGATTATTGTTGATGAATTTCTTAACTCTCCCTTAAAAGTCTTATCTTTCTGCAGCACTCCCTTAATAAGGTTTATTTCAAGTTTGGTAACAAGCATGGAACATACTACAGTCAATATTAGCTGTGGTATCTCAAATATCCCATGGGGTATGGTATATATCAACATCAATGGGGCCGGTACCAGGCTAAACATAAATCCTATCACAACTCCATTCGTAAAAAGTATTAAAAATGAAAATATTGAAAATAAAAATCCCAGAAGTATGATTATCATTGCCACTTTCAGGTTGTTTAGAAAAATGCTTATCGTTATGGAGAATGTGTCGCCTTGAATGTTGTTTATCATGTTTCTAATGCTTTCCATAACCATATCCTTGAATGCATCTTTAAAGACATATCCTGCAAGTACTGCCGCTATAAATATTATGATGACAAGGAGTATGTAGTTTCTGTTTCTATGAAAATAATTTCTGATGTTTTCCTTTGAATATATCTCTTTTAAATATCCTGTTATCATAATAACAATTCCCATACTTTTTTTCCATATGGATATTTTATAAAAAAATGTCTATTATTATTTTAGAATATGATTATTAATAACTATTATTATTTGATATGTTGGTCAAAGGTGGCTGAAATTTATAAAT
>AUXO015299426.1_pt1 | contig 10274 bp, 10 predicted proteins | sample 768731 | NCBI WGS metagenome assembly AUXO01 (sample SAMN02715735, study PRJNA202380) | gut metagenome | biome: sheep rumen | host: Ovis aries | place: New Zealand: Palmerston North | reverse complement strand
TGCTTGCAGTAGGCCAGCAGTCGGCTGATGTTGTTGAACGTATAGCTGTTGTAGGTGGAGTTGAACGATGTGGTGTAGCTGGTGCGACCGTCGGCCACACTGCGCTTGCGGAAGAATCGGTACATATCGCGCTTCCTTACCATCAGCAGTTCTGACGGTGTGCCAAACTGTTTGTCGTCCTGCGACTTATTGTATCGGACGAGTGTAATGGTGGCTTTGCTGATGCTGTCCGTAGCATGCTGTCCGGCAAAGAGGTCGTCGATGGGGAAAGTCATTTCGGTGCAGATGCCTGCAGGCGTTTTCAGATAGGTGCACGTAGGATTGGCGATGAGCGTATCTACGTTTTCGTTGTCGAAGTGTGTGCTCTGTATCACCTCCGGGGTAGCGGCAAAGCGTGTCAGAGCCTCGTATGTGGTATCCTGTTCGGCATCGTAATAGCGATAAAAGATGTTCATCGTACCAACGTATACGGAGAGCATGGTTCCCTTGCCGCCCGAAGTGCGGAAATAGAGCCCTGGGAAGACGTTGCGTATGAAGCGATGCGAGTTGGCGAAATCGTCGGAGTTGGCATAGTAGTGCTCTAACAGGCGCTGTCCCAGTTCGCGAGGCAATACGATGCGCACATTGTTGTCGTAGCTGCTGCCTGATAGTGTGGTCTCCGATTCGTTGTAATCCTTTGGGGTAAAGACGCGTGAGGCGAGTGGGGTAGCGTTGGCCGGAAGATATTGTCTCAGGTCGACGTCGGTGTAGTAGGTACTATCTTCAGACAGGATGTTGCTGCGGTCGAGTTCGTACACATGCAGTTTCATCGGGTTGTTTTCATCGCCATAGTAGCTGTCGAAGAAGAGGCGAACCTCGCACGAGTCACATTGCACGATGCCTTTCGTGGGCACTCCGTCTACGTCACCTACCATATTCTCGCGCAAAGGCAGATTATAGTCTTCGAAGCAATAGAACTGAGCAGCAAAGTCGGCGGTGATGTCGGTTCCCGTCTCCAAATCGGTGACGCATCCCAGGTAGTTCTTTGAACTGTTGGCAACGACGGAATCGAGTTTCAACGAGCGTGTCGTAACGTTGAACACCTCCGTGGAATTGGTTATTACGTCGCCAGAAGAGTAGATACCAAGTGTATCGGTGGTGTCGTCGCAGGCAGCAAATGAAAGCATTGCGAGCGGCGACAGTAGGTATGTGAAAGTTTTGTTCATGTGTAGCGTTGCGTCTGTATTAACGTAGGCTTTAGTCTTCGGCCTTTGCCGAGCGGTCTTTGTTCCAGACTTCGTCGAAGAAGTTCAGATAGTTTTCCTCGGTGGGGGCAGTCTCCATGATCAGCTTGCCTTGCTCGCGTGCATAGGCTTCAATCTCGGGATTGGGGGAGAGGAACGTGACACCATCGGAGAACTTAACTGCCAGCTTGATGACATCGGTGGGTGTGAGGTTGTTGCCCAACTCGCTGAAGCATTCGCCGTTGGCCTGGCGATACTCCATAATCTCCCCTGCGCGATCGCCAGTGGGCAGTGTAAGCTGGCTCGGAGCCACGGTGTAAACTACGCGGCAGTCGCGGAAACAAGGTTCCTCGGCATAGGCCATCTTCAGGTAGACGGGTGCCAAGGCCGATATCCATCCGTGGCAATGAACGATGTTGGGCGTCCATCGCATCTTCTTCACGGTCTCGATGACGCTGCGTGCATAGAATGCCGAGCGGGCAAAGTTGTCGGTGTACTCTTTGCCTTCGCGGTCATGTTCTGCCAGGCGTTTTCCGAAGAAGTCGTCATCGTCGATGAAGTAGACTTGCATGCGTGTCCCCACGATGCTGGCAACCTTGATGATAAGTTGGTAGTCGGTGTCGTCGACAACCAAGTTCATGCCCGAAATACGCTGCACAGGATGCAATTGGTTCCTGCGCTCGTTGATGTTGCCCCACTTGGGCATAAAAATACGTGCTTCGCGCCCAGACTCTATCGTAGTGTTGGGCACATTGTAACCAAGATTAGTCAGTTCCGAATCCGGCACGTAGGGACTGATTTCTTGCGTCACAAAAAGTATCTTCTCTGCTGTCATCTCATCAAAGTATAAAATTCGGTACAAAGTTACAAAAAATTCGTTACATTGTCCCCCTCGGAGGGCGATTATTGTATATTTTTTGTTAATTTAAGTGATTTATTCGCTTTTTTGTTTCATTATCTCAATATTTATGCGTTATTTTGCACCGCTTAACAGAAAGACTATTCAGAATAGTGAAACAGATTTCCACGATTGCCGAGTTGCGAAGCGAACTGAACCGCCTCCGTGAGCAAGGCAAAACGATAGGACTTGTCCCCACGATGGGGGCCTTACATGCAGGGCATGCATCATTGGTTCGCCGCAGTGTAGAGGAGAACGATGTGACGGTAGTCAGCATCTTCCTCAATCCTACCCAGTTTAACGATAAGACCGACCTGGCCAAGTATCCTCGCACATTGGATGCCGACTGCAGGTTGCTTGAAGAATGTGGCGCCACGATAGCTTTTGCTCCGTCGGTAGACGAGATTTACCCTGAGCCCGATACGCGCCAGTTCAGCTATCCGCCTACAGACAGCGTCATGGAGGGTGCTTTCCGTCCAGGCCACTTCAACGGCGTATGCCAGATTGTGAGCAAGCTGTTTGCCATGACGGAGCCCGACCGCGCCTATTTCGGCGAGAAGGATTTCCAGCAGATTGCCGTCATACGCCGCATGGCAGAAGACCTGGGCTTCAAGTTGCAGATTGTGCCTTGTCCTGTGATTCGCGAACAGAGCGGATTGGCCATGAGCAGCCGCAATACGCTGCTGACGCCCGAGGAACGTGAGACAGCTGCAGCCATCTATCAGACGCTGCGTACGAGCCGCGAATGGATGAATGAGATGACCGTAGAGGAAGTGCATGACAAGGTGGTGGCCGACATTAATGCCGTAGAGGGACTGCAGGTTCAGTACTACAGCATCGTGGACGGTCGTTCGCTGGCCGACGTCGGCAGTTGGGACGAAAGCGATGATATCGTGGGCTGCATCACCGTATTCTGCGGCAGTCAGCCTATCCGTCTGATCGACCACGTACGATACAAAGGTTGAGAGCCATGATGATAGAAGTTCTGAAATCAAAGTTACACTGCGTCCGTGTGACTGAGGCCAACCTCAACTATATGGGTTCCATCACCATCGACGAGGATTTGATGGATGCTGCCGGCCTGATAGCAGGGGAGCGCGTATACATCGTCAACAACAATAACGGTGAACGTTTCGACACCTACATCATCACTGGGCCGCGTGGCTCTGGCTGCATCTGTCTGAATGGTGCTGCTGCCCGTAAAGTCCAGGTGGGGGATGTTGTCATCATCATGTCGTATGCGACGATGGACTTTGAGGAGGCCAAGACGTTTAAGCCTCAAGTGGTGTTCCCTGAGAATAACCGAGTGAAATAGCAGGTGAATAACAGCGTAAAATAGCTGCAAACGACTGCTTACATTTTACTATAGAATACACGCATTTACACAAATTGTTGGCTTCTGATGTAGTCCAATAAGAATTGTGTAAATGCGTGTAATTCGTAGATAAGGCCACTGTCGGCTGTGGCTTATCGGGTCATAGTCCGGCCCGGTTGTGGCTTATCGGGTCATAGTCCAGCCGAGCTTTAAGCCGTTGTAGTTGCCCAGGAGATTGCTGAGTGTGCTGGTGTAAGAGGTTGCGCTGGCCAGGACATTCATGGCACTCATGAGTTTGTCGGCATCGAACATCATATACAATTCGTTGCCCATGACGTTGACGGTGGGCTTGATGGTGGTGACGCCGAATGCGCCTGTGATGGTCATGAGGCTCGATTTGGCATCATAGGTGTAGGTGCCAGGGAACGACTTTCCGCTGCGAATCAGCGTGCACGAACCGTCGTTGTTGAAGGTCAATGTCGTCTTGCCGGCCTGGAAACCCAGTTTCTTGAGTTGCTTGTCGAGTGTGCTCTCGATTTTGCTGCTTGCTACCGACGAACCGATTTGTGCCAGAATGTTTTGGCTCTCGAAGGCAATCTTCGGTTTTGAGTAGGTCCATGTGCCGACGATTGAGTTCTTGGTTGTGGTGTTGCCCAGGATGGATGACATGAGTGTGCCCAGCACGCTGGTGCCAGCCTGTGCCAGTGCACCGGTCTGATTGGTGTTGCCTGTGGGCAGCGCACCCGTTGTTCCCGTGGTGCCGAAGCCACATCCTGCAAACAAAAGCGAAGCCGATACGAAGGCTGCCGCAAAGAAATTCTTCTTCATAATGTTTTGATTTAGTGTTTATTGAATAAATTAGTAAAATCAGTCGGGTAGGGGGTCTCGAACTCCATCCGCTGCCCTGTGACGGGATGGTAGAGGAAGAGGCGATAAGCATGCAGGCAGAGGCGGTGTATGGGATTCTGTGTGCTGCCATATTTGTCGTCTCCGCACACCGGATGGCCGAGGTCGGCCATGTGGACGCGTATCTGATTCTTGCGCCCGGTTTCCAGTCTTAGCTCCACAAGTGAGTATTTCTCTGAGCGTTGCAGGACACGGAAATGCGTGATGGCCAGTTTTCCACCGTTGTCCGTGGGACTGCTGAAGGTGACACATGCCTTGTTGTCCTTGAGCCACGATTCCACGGTTCCGCCTTCCTGTTGCACCTCGCCACCAACTACGGCTATGTATCTGCGGTCAAACACGCGTCCTTTCCAGTCGTTCTCCAGCGACAGAGCTGCCTCGATGGTCTTGGCATAGACCATCAAGCCCGATGTCTCGCGGTCCAGGCGATGTACGACGTGGGCATGGCATTTGAAGTGTCGCCTGTGGAAGTATTCGTCGAGAATCGTCTTCACGCAGAATTGTCCACCTGTGGAGGCGGCAGACAGTATGCCAGGTTGCTTCTCGATGACAATGATGTCCTTGTCTTCATAGACGATGCGCAGCCAGCGGCTTTCCAGCTCGGTCTTGCGGCGATGCTTGCTGACGCGGACGACCATGCCAGGTTCCAGTGCGAAATCGTAGCGAGTCACCAGTTGGCGGTCCACCGTGATGCCGTGTCCCTGCAGGATGTCCTTGGCCTTGTTGCGACTGATGCCGCTCATTTCCTTCATGAGGAAATCGAGCAGGGGCATGGGTTCTCTCACGGTTATCTCGTTGTACTTCGATGCTGCGTATTGTTCGCCTGTCAGATTCTTCATTTATATATATGGTATAACCTAATTAAACATAACGCTGATTCTAATAAAATATATAGCTTTACTGAATTTCGACTGTAACGCCGCGTATAAGTTCAAGTCGCGTCTTCAATTGTGATGCTTCGCTTTGGCGGATTTGCAGCTGTAACTGGCAGGTCATCTCGAAATTCTGACTGAGGATGCGTGGGTTCATTTCCTTGACGACACGCATGACGTCGTTCATCAGTGGATACTCGAACATGGCGGCCATGGTGACATCTACGGTGCGTTCCTCGACGATGGCTTCGTCCAGGGCCATGATGGTTGCTTGTTTGTAGGCATTTTGCAATCCGCTGGTGCCCAGCTTGATGCCGCCGAAGTAACGGACCACAATGACGAGTGTATTCGTGAGTTCCCGTTTGTTCAGTTGTCCGAGAATTGGTTTTCCGGCCGTTCCTGAAGGTTCTCCGTTGTCTACGGCACGGAATTGGTTGCGCAGATGTCCGATGACGTATGCGTAGCAAACATGGCGTGCGTCGTAGTATTCCCGTTCGTACTGGCTGACCAATTGCTTCACCTCGTCGGTGTTCTCCACATGAAAGGCGAAAGCGAGGAACTTGCTACGTTTCTCGCTATATTCGCCTTTAGAAGGTTCCGTTATGGTCAGGTATGCATCCACCTGGTATGTGCCTATCAGTCCAGTTTGTGCACGACTATGCCGCTGCGCAGTTTCGGCTCGAACCATGTAGCCTTGGGCGGCATGATCTTGCCGTTGTCGGCGATGTTCATGATTTCGTCCATCGAGACTGGGTACAGGGCCAGGGCCATCTTCATCTCGCCTGAGTCGACGCGACGTTCCAATTCCTCGTAGCCTCGCAGACCACCTACGAAGTCGATGCGTTTGTCGCCCCGTAAGTCGGTGATTCCTAGCAGCTCAATTGTGATGCTTCGCTTTGGCGGATTTGCAGCTGTAACTGGCAGGTCATCTCGAAATTCTGACTGAGGATGCGTGGGTTCATTTCCTTGACGACACGCATGACGTCGTTCATCAGTGGATACTCGAACATGGCGGCCATGGTGACATCTACGGTGCGTTCCTCGACGATGGCTTCGTCCAGGGCCATGATGGTTGCTTGTTTGTAGGCATTTTGCAATCCGCTGGTGCCCAGCTTGATGCCGCCGAAGTAACGGACCACAATGACGAGTGTATTCGTGAGTTCCCGTTTGTTCAGTTGTCCGAGAATTGGTTTTCCGGCCGTTCCTGAAGGTTCTCCGTTGTCTACGGCACGGAATTGGTTGCGCAGATGTCCGATGACGTATGCGTAGCAAACATGGCGTGCGTCGTAGTATTCCCGTTCGTACTGGCTGACCAATTGCTTCACCTCGTCGGTGTTCTCCACATGAAAGGCGAAAGCGAGGAACTTGCTACGTTTCTCGCTATATTCGCCTTTAGAAGGTTCCGTTATGGTCAGGTATGCATCCACCTGGTATGTGCCTATCAGTCCAGTTTGTGCACGACTATGCCGCTGCGCAGTTTCGGCTCGAACCATGTAGCCTTGGGCGGCATGATCTTGCCGTTGTCGGCGATGTTCATGATTTCGTCCATCGAGACTGGGTACAGGGCCAGGGCCATCTTCATCTCGCCTGAGTCGACGCGACGTTCCAATTCCTCGTAGCCTCGCAGGCCACCAACGAAGTCGATGCGTTTGTCGCCCCGTAAGTCGGTGATTCCGAGCAGTTTGTCGAGTATTATATTACTGCTTACGCTAACGTCCAGTCCGCCTATCGGGTCGCTGTCGTCGGCCAATCCGTCGTGCAGTGTGAGCTGGTACCAGTAGCCATCCAGATAGAGGGCAAACTGATGTTTGCGGCTGGGATGGCGACGTTCCTTGCCACAGCATTCGATGTCGAAGTCCTCGGCCAGCGCAGCCAGGAATTCCTCGGGCGTACGTCCGTTGAGGTCGCTGACGACGCGGTTGTAGTCCAGGATGGTGAGTTGCGAGGCGGGGAAACAAACTGCCATGAAATAGTTGTACTCCTCGTCGCCGCGATGGTTGGGGTTCTGCTTTGCCTTTTCTGCGCCCACCAGGGCTGCTGCTGCCGAGCGGTGATGGCCGTCGGCTATATACATATAAGGTATACGCGCAAAGGTTTCGGTGATGGTCTGTATGTCGGCCTTGTCCTTGACGAGCCACAGGCGATGGCGGAATCCGTCGATGGGGGCCACGAAGTCGTACTCCGGCTGGCCCTGTGCGTAGCGTGCTACCAGGCTGTCTATCACCTCGTTGTCTTTGTATGCGAAGAATACGGGCTCCATGTTGGCATTGGTGGCGCGGACGTGTTTCATGCGGTCCTCTTCTTTGTCGCGGCGTGTGAGCTCGTGTTTCTTGATAATGCCGGACATGTAGTCGTCGACGAGTGCGCCTACGACGAGTCCGAACTGCGTCTTCTGGTTCATCGTCTGGGCGTAGATGTAGTACATCTCTTGTTCGTCCTGCACGAGCCAGCCGTTGTCCTGGAACTTCTTGAAGTTCTTGGCTGCCTGCTCATAGACGCGAGGGTCGTATTCGCTGGTGCCGACGGGGAAATCGATTTCGGGCTTGATGATGTGGTAGAGGCTCTTTTCGTTGTTGCCGGCCTCTGCCCTCGCCTCTTCGCTGTCCAGCACGTCGTAGGGGCGGCTTTCCACTTGTTCCACAAGTTCGCGTGGCGGACGTAATCCACGGAAGGGTTTTATAGTAGCCATAGTTGTGATCAGTTTACTTTAAACTTCGTGATGCCTTGTTCCAGGAAGGCCACAATCTGGTTGGCAGCAGCGATGCCTGCATTGACGTTGGCCTCTGCCGTCTGTGCGCCCATCTTCTTGGGTGTGGCAAAGTAGCGGCCTGGGGCAGCAGCCTGGAAGTCGGCGTCCTGGTCGGGCTTGATGTCGGTGAGATACTTCAGGTCGGTGCGCTCGGCGAGCAGTTTCACCAGGCCGGGCTCGTCGATGACTTCCTTGCGTGCCGTGTTCACCAGGATGCCGCCTTTCTTCATGCGTCCCACGAGGTCGTAGTTGATGCTCTGGCGCGTCTCGGGGGTGGCAGGGATGTGCAGCGATACGATGTCGCACTGGTCGAAGAGTTGCTCCTGGCAGTCGGCAGCCTCTACCCCAGCCTGCTGGATGACTTCCTTCGGGCAGAAGGCGTCGTAGGCCATTACCTGCATGCCGAATCCCTTGGCTATGCGGGCCACGTTGCGTCCCACGTTGCCGAAGGCCAGTATGCCCAGTTTCTTGCCCAGCAGTTCGGTGCCGCTGGTGCCGTTGAAGAAGTTGCGCACGCCGTAGACGAGCATGCCGAAGACCAGTTCGGCCACGGAGTTGGCGTTCTGTCCGGGTGTGTTCATGGCCACCACGTTGTGTGCCGTGCAGGCCTCGAGGTCGAGGTTGTCATAGCCTGCGCCTGCGCGCACTACGATTTTCAGTTGCTTGGCGGCCTCGAGCACCTGGGCGTCCACCTTGTCCGAACGGACGATGAGTGCGTCGGCATCCTTCACGGCCTCCAGCAGTTGTGCCTTTTCGGTGTATTTCTCCAGCAGGGCCAGCTGGTAGCCGGCCTTGTCCGTAACCTCACGTATGCCATCCACGGCAACCTTGCTGAATGGCTTTTCTGTTGCAATTAATACTTTTGCCATGACTTAGTGCTGTTTTTCAAATTCTTGCATGCATGCGACCAGTGCGTTCACGCCTTCCATGTCCATGGCGTTGTAGCACGATGCGCGGAAGCCGCCGACTGAGCGGTGGCCCTTGATGCCCACCATGCCGCGCTCGGTGGCGAACTGCATGAAGTCGGCCTCCAGTTCCTTGTACTCGTCGTTCATGACGAAGCAGAGGTTCATCACCGAACGGTCCTCTTCGGCCACGGTGCCGCGGAAGAGCTTGTTGCGGTCTATTTCTCCGTAGAGCACCTTGGCGCGCTCCAGTGCCCGGCGTTCCATTTCCTTCACGCCGCCGCACTTCTTGATCCACTTCAGCGTCTGCAGTGCGCAGTAGATGGGCACCGTGGGCGGTGTGTTGAACATGGAGCCGCCCTTGATGTGGGTGCGATAGTCGAGCATGGTGGGTATGGGGCGTGTGACCTTGCCCAGGCAGTCGTCCTTGACGATGACGAAGGTGACGCCGGCCATGGAGAGGTTCTTCTGGGCTCCGCCGTAGATGATGTTGTACTTCGACACGTCTATGGGGCGCGAGAATATGTCGGAGCTCATGTCGGCCACCATGGGCACGGGGCTGTCCAGCTCCTTGCGGATTTCGGTTCCGTAGATGGTATTGTTGGTGGTGATGTGGAAGTAGTCGGCATCGGCCGGTACGACGAAGTCCTTGGGGATGTACGAGTATGTGCTCTCAGCCGAAGAGGCCACCTCGACGGTCTCGCCGAAGAGCTTGGCCTCGGCCAGTGCCTTCTTTGCCCAGACGCCTGTGTTGAGGTATGCAGCCTTTTTCTCCAGCAGGTTGTAGGGCACCATGCAGAACTGCAGGCTGGCGCCGCCGCCGAGGAACAGTACCGAGTAGCCCTCGGGTATGTCGAGCAGCTCCTTGAACAGGGCAACTGCCTCGTCCACAACGGGCTGGAAGTTCTTGGCGCGATGGCTCATTTCCATTAATGACAGACCGCTTCCCTCGAAGTCGAGGCAGGCAGCGGCTGTGGCCTCCATGACCTCGCGGGGGAGCTTGGAGGGGCCGGCATTGAAATTGTACTTCTTCATAGTTCTTATTATAGTTAAATAGTCTGTTTTCTAAAACACTGCAAAGATAAGCAAAATCGGGCTAAATACAAAATATTATGCCATCAAAATAAGATTTTCGTCAGAATTTGTTTGTGGCGAATTGGCAAGTGCCTCAGGCGGAATCCTTTAGCCTTGCCACCCTCCGTTTCAAGCGAAACTCGAATTCGTCATTTATTTTGCGCTCAGAAAATCAGTATCTCAGTTTTATAGAGAGCACGCACATGTAATGAGAAAAAAATTATAAGCAAAATATTTAACTATATATATAATAATTATATTATATATATAGTTAACTTCAATTTATCACCAATGTACAAGCTCATGAGAAAACTGAATACTGAGCACTGAGC
>AUXO014889207.1_pt1 | contig 10274 bp, 8 predicted proteins | sample 768731 | NCBI WGS metagenome assembly AUXO01 (sample SAMN02715735, study PRJNA202380) | gut metagenome | biome: sheep rumen | host: Ovis aries | place: New Zealand: Palmerston North | reverse complement strand
AAAACTCCCCGGCATCGATCATCAGCAAGTAAAAAGAACTCAATACCCCTACTCTGAAGTACCGACACAAGATACTCCAGCAAACGCAGCCCGCCACTGTTATTTATATATAAAGCATCTATCAATACCATAGTTTTGACCAATTATACTCTATTCTCAGTTGCATCTATCACATACACTAACATATCACCTGGCAACAATTCTTCTACAGGAGACACTGAGACGAGTTGCCCATCAGAGGAAACTTTTTTGATTCGTGTATCAGAATCAATCATTATAGTACTGGTCCTGATAATACTTGTGTTTACTACTACGAATATGCTACTATTATCATTCCCTAACCAGGAAGCTAACAGAGTATTTGATGATGATAAAGACTTTATTCCTTTGGGAAAACCATTTAAAGGATAACTATTCATGCCATCTAAAACACCGCCCAAAGCACCGACGTGTTTTATTCTTGCATCTATAAAATAACGTTCTAGGCACCTTAACCTGGTATTAATCTCCTTTACATAATCGTATGTTCTCGTTTTATTATGTTTTGAATCAATCGGAGCATAGGAGAAATGATTGCCACCGTGTTCTTTTCGCGGAGTTGTATATGTGAAATACTCTATTCCCTGTGCTCCAAAGGCCAAGGCACTATAAACTTCAAGTTTAAGATGCTCCAGCTTTGGCGCAGGAACTCCCGCTGAATATTTCACACAACAAGCAAACGCCCAAAAGGGAATACCATGCCGGTTTGCTATGGTCGAAATAATATCCAAATTTTTATAAAAATCCTTACGGACACCGTTGCTGGTTATGGGATAATGGTCAAAAGACAAAAAAGATGGTGAGAATTGGTCAACATATTTTGTAACATATTGCTCATAGCTCTCATTTACAAAAGACGTAGTAGGAGCATATGTCGGAAGTAGGTTTATATATATAGGATGCGAAAAGTCAATAGCTTGGATTCTATCTACGAAATGCTTCACTTCTTCAAATTTATCATATGATGGTTCGTCTATCACATACCACCCCCAAAGATTCTCATCGTCCTTGAAATAATCTACAATAGGTTTTATATCTACCCAAAATCCTCGAAAAGGGATAAGTAGCTTTACACCTGTCCCCTTCACTGCGTTAATTGCCCGTTTCATTTCAGGAACGATAGAATCTGTGGCGTAGGAAAACGAAACATTAAAACCGGCTTCGGCCATCTCAATAAAACGCTCCTTAGACAGATCTTCTTGCAAGGAATACCATGCCATTACAGGGAACTCCCCTCTTGGACTAACATTCCTTCTTGACAAAACTCGAAGCCGGATTTCCTTTGTTCCTGATGGAGACGAAATCTTTATCTGAGCCCGACCACTTTTTCTCGCCGTGATTGTCCCATTATTGCTACATACCGCAATACGCCTGTTGGAAACATTATATTTCGCTCTAGGAGAAGTGGTGAATATATACTTTTCTCCCTCAACAACGACAATCTCTTCCTGTTCAGTCAAGATGTCTTGAGCTGATGCGCATACTCCACATACAAACATAAGGAGTAACTTGATACCATAGATAAGTTCGAACCGCATTCGCATAATACTATGACAAACTGTTATAACTGGTAAGAAGCCAAAATCATTAGTAACTCTTCTGGGATTGGAGTTTCTATAATCCCTAACCAATATGCTAATAGGGTTTGATGAAACAAATTAAAAGCGACAAGAGCGACTACAACTGGCGTCGTATTTATTCTAAGCCCTAATTTTTTCCCGGTGCTCTTCATGTATACCAAAAATGCAACCCAGATTGTGAAAAACCTGATAATCATTCTCGTATTAAGAATCTGCATCCTCAGACAAAGTGGCATTAAAATACAAGTCGCTATTGAGAATAGGAGGAAAAGGCGGTAACGACTGAAATTGTATTTTATAATCTCGCAATACTTTTTTTTTATTCTTTGGTCGTAATAAAGCACAACCGAAATACCGAAAACGCAAGGGAGTAGATTAAAAATGCCACCAATAGTAGATGATGTTTGACTAGAGCTCGTATAATAAGCATAGTCGCCGATGTATGCACCAAGCTGAGTATACATTATTAACAAGAAGAACAAACTCGCTGCAATTCCAAACATCACATATCTTTTATGCCGTTTGTTATTTAGTGTCTTACCGGTATATAGATAATAAAACAGTAAAATAGCACCTAAAATAATTGTTATTCGGTGGAAAGCAACGGCGAAAAATAGCAGTAGAACGCTCCTGATATACTTCTTTTCCGAATAATATATAATAGATAGCAGCATCGCAGGGAAAGCAACATAATAGCGAATCTGGTTGGCTAATGGCACATAAGACAATACTATTAAGAGGATTGTGTATGGGACTGGGTTAAGCCCCAACTTTTTGAAAATAAAAGGAAACATTAAGCCCATTAGCACAATATGAACACGGAATGCCACGCGAAAATCATCGTATCCTTTATCTTTCAAATAATTAAAAAGGAATACTGATCCAACATCTTCTTTAATGTCCATTCCTTTGTCAAAGAAAACTTCATATCCTGCCCAATCTGATGTATACGTTACACCCCAAAATGCCGCACAAAAGATTAAAACAGAAATAATATATTGTATAACTTGACGCATTTTCAAATAATAATCAAATACTAAGGATTGTTTTTTTTACTACTTATCAAAAGGTCAATCACAACCCTATTCTGATCGTCACAAAGCATCCAGCCCACAATAGTCACTGTGAAGATTATAGCTGCGATCCAAACAGTTAAGTATTCACACAAAACAAAGAACAATAATACCAAAGAGAGTTCTAATACTATGCGTTTATCGACTTTTATTTCCAAGCTTTTACTAAGCGATATTTCCGATGCATAACATCTGAACAACATCGCTACCATAGTACAAAGAGCAATCGTTTTCATCTGAGGGAAATGGGGATATAACACTAGAGCCAAGATAATAAAAAGCAGCACACAGGACAAATTAGCGACAAGCATTTTTGTTTCTAATCGCAGAACTTTGTAGAAAGTATTATTCAGTAAGCTAATCTTGCATTGGAAATATACAATCAAAAACAATAGGTAGAGATAGGATAAGACTGAAATATATTGAGGATAAAACCACTCTACAAAATAATACATTGGGAAATATATTAGTAAAGAAGCAAGGCCTAAAACCCGCGTCGAAACATTAACTTTGTGAAAAACCTGTGCATGAGAAGCTTGCGGAATTCTTTTAATAGTGGGATATAATACAAGTCCTATTGCTGTTACAGCTGTCAACACTAACCCAGTGATGGAAACGCCAAAAGAATACATCGCAAAATCCGTAATATCACCAAAATACTGCACAATAAACTTTCCCGCACCAATAAGAAGCATACTCATTAGATTCGCAATCATCAACTTAATACCCACCCCCATATTATCAATAAGAAACATAAAAGCTGAACGGTTTCCTAAATAACTGCCAAAAAGCATTTCCGGCATTTTTTTCACCATCAATATGAGTACAATAAATTTAAATAGGCAGTCAGCAATAACTACATATCGAAAGTTTTTTTCGTTTACAATAACGAGTAGTATAATCGTAACCAATACAGCTATTTTATCCAGGACAGAGTAGATACTGTACTTTTTAAACTGTGCTGTTATTTGAAAAACATAAATAAACAAGCTGGTTAGTCCCAGCGTAAATATATTAAGTGCAGCGAAATAAAGTGAGAATGCTGTCTGTTTATCTTGTACAGTTATTGATATGAAGAAAAATGCAAATACTGTTGCAATCGATAAAAATGTAGTATATAATCTATTACCCGAGCGGATTTGATCCATCGGCAATTGTTCTACACTGCATTCTCCATATTTAAGATAAATTCCGTCATTGTATCCTAAACAGAAGATGCCCACATATGACGTATAGAACCAGTAAATTTCCCAATAACCAAAGCCATCAACTGATAAAAACTTAGGAAGAATAAATGCTCGTGCAACACTGATTATTAAAACCAGCATCTGAGCACCAAATACGAATGATAGATTATGAAGAAACGAACCAGCCCTTATTCTTCTCATAGTTATAACCTAATATCCTTCTAACTAATTATGATTAAGCGGACTACAACTTGCCAGCAAATAATCACACAATGTGGCAGGCAACGCATCTTTATATAAAATGGATACTTCTGAAAATGATAATTTCTTCTTTCCTTTTTCTTTCAGAAAAGATAAAAGCTCGGGGATACAATTCTTTATTGAATCTGCACGTATTGCGAACAGAAGCGGATAACGCTCTAAAACATTTTTGTTTATATCTGTATCACAATAATACACTAAAACAATCGGCTTACCAAATGACATATATGTGAAAATCTTCGAGGACATTTGACGCCCCTTCTTTTCGGCAACACATAAAAACACATCAGCCGAATTCATTTTCTCCACAGCTTTAGACATCGGGACTTTTCCATAATTCTTTACAGAATTCGGGTATTCCTTTGATAACCTTACAACGTTATCAATATCGTTTCCCATAACACAGAATTCTGCCTTAATACTGCTATCAGCATCGACTAGGGATTTAACAAGCTCACATAAATGCTCACTAACAACATAATTTCTCAGAAAAGAGCCTGAATATAAAAGATTTATAGAGTCAGAATACTCTTCGTGATCTAATACTATCGGACTTGGTGGTACAAGAAGCGGATGCTCCACAAAAATAGTTTTATTGGGTCGCAATAAACCATTATCATAATAATACTTCTTTTGATTATGCATAACTAAAATACAATCACACTCATCAAAAGTATCGATCATCAATTTCAAATGCCTTCTACGCTTAAGTTTCCTATTTATTGCTAAACGATGCAAGCTTGGATTCTCTACAAAATTATCAAAAATAACTGGTATCAATTTAGATTGACCTCGAGACCTTTTTTTCCACTCGATAGATGCCAGTATTGACTCAATGGGAAAGACCATCCCTAATACCAAGTCCGGGCAATTCCCTCCTAATTCATCAGCAACAATTCCATCCAAACACTTTTCCATAGCAGAGATTGTATCTCGCTTGATGCTTTTGGGTAAAAACAAAGTTTTCAGAAAATAATATAGCCGCACAATTTGACGATAAGCACCTTTTGATTTAAGCCTTAACACTATTTCCTTGGTCTGATAATAACGAACACCTGCACCTTCAAATTCAAGATTTGCATCTTTTAGGCTCGTTATGTTACAAATAACCCAGACCTGATGCCCCCTGTGAATCAGTTCATCTACAATATTCTTTGCGCAAACACCCACAGCAGAATAGTTAGGATAATAACTACCTGTAATAACAACAATCTTCATTATCAAATAAAACAAATAGACTCATTTCCAAAATGCTGTAAAAACATGATGTGATACTCGTTTTTCCTCAGGTGGGAGAAGTAGGTAATCACCATATGTTTTGGATAGATACTCATCAAATCCTTTCATGGTTTTGTAAATCTTTCCTTCAAATTCTATATCTATTGAGCCTTCGATTGCTTCTCGAGCGAAAACACTTTTGATGCCATTTCCCAAAACCATATTACAGACATATTGAGAGTTTGAATTACTCTTATCTATAGCCTTATCCAATTGCTCGGCAAGATGCCTCATGCTTTTATGAATAAGAAATAATTTCCCGAATAATAAGACCAGATTCTTTATGACCCCTCTCCTTTTAAAATCCAACGATACATCTTTTAACACTAATTGGTCACGAAACCTTTGAATCCTCGAAAAATACTTCGTACGCTCCTCTATATCGTCCGGAACTCCATCCACTGGAAAAACATCTATATTAATGCCTAATTCCATAGGATTATCCACATGCTCAATAATCCTTGTGTCAGTCCTCTCCACCTTAGCAAATGCCAATGTACATTTATCATCTGTCTGTAAGGAGACAACTCTATAATCTTTATTATTCTTATTAAAATCACCCAAAAAACGATCATAATCTACGCGTGGCATATAGAGATCAATATCGTCATCCCATGGGATATAACCTTTATGTCGAACAGCACCAATCAATGACCCACTTGACAAGAAATATGTAATACCATTCTCTTGGCAAAAGTGGTGTACGACATCAAGAATACCTATCTGTATTTTTTTTAGCTCATCGAGTTTAATCTCTTTCATATTTTTTCTATACCCCAATTATAAACCATATCTATTACTGGCAGTTCCAAATTGTTTTGATCTGACAACTCTTTGATCCACCTTAATCCATATGGGAAATCTTCGGTAAAATACCTACTGCTAAAATCAGGTATCCATCCTCCATCCACTTGTTTCATCGGACTTGAAATAGTTTGAAATGCAGGAATTGAACTGATTTTTTTTGTCAAGGAAGAAGCATCTCTACTTTCATAATACTCAAGCAATTTCGGAATACTATGAACATTCAGGCGATCAAGCAATTGAAAAAACTCTTCATCCATTTCAATCAACAACTGAGAGGCTTCGTCCGTCCACTCTTTATAGAAAAGAATATTATGATCAAACACCTCATTCTCCTTTTTATGGAACAATGTAAATAGTCTCCCTGTGTGTAAGATTGGATTAGAATTACTCAATGCAACATCATAGAAACTCTCTAACAATGTAACCGGAGTAATGAACAACTTCTCTAGTGCCTCTCGAAACCCCTCATTATCTCCAATATTCTCCAACACCACAGCTAAACTATGTTTATATCCAAGTAATCTAGCTGTCTTTCCATACTCTGCAACACGAGAAATAAACGGGACACGCTGGAAACCAAATAATTGGGCACGCTCTCCCAAAATAGCATGTGCAAAGAAAAAGAAACCAGTACTTGAAACCACGGTTCCAACAACAGCATTCCCAATGTAAGGTTTAATAGTCCGCAACGTATTCTCTATCAAATACCCAGGCAAACAAAACAAGATTATATCCTGCCCAACGATCACTTCTTCTGGATCCGATGATATTCGGTTAATCAGAGCAGAATATCGCTTACCTTCATTGTCCAGGACAGTAATTAATTGTTGCCAGCAGTCGGGATGGCCAGACAAGATATTTATTTCCACTCCTTTTTGTGCCCCCAAAACGCCTGCACAGACATGTCCTAGAGACCCACCTCCGCAAATACAAATCTTCATACAGTTATTGTTGGTGAAACGACAGGAAGCATTATGATATGCGTTATTGCATTCAATAATTAATCTTCTTAAAGATTCTTAAGTACTTCGACTAACAAATGATTATCATGTCGATTGCGAACAGCAATCCTGATATAATCGCCATTATCAAATGCTTTCTTACTTCCACAATCTTTAATAAGTAAATTATTTTTGAGTAATACAAGTGCTAGTTCATGGGACGTGAATCTATCTGTTACCTGACACAGAAAATAATTTGCCTGACTAGGATATACTTTTAGAAATGGTATCGATTTTAATTCCTTATAAAACAATTCTCTTTCCTCGCGGAATTGCTCACAGGCTTTATCGTAATCCTTATGATATTTCTCATAAATCTGCAAATAAAACTCACCAAAAGAGTTTATATTCCATATTGCAACCTGTTTTTTGAGTTTAGCAATCGTGTTGGTATTACCAGAAGCAAGAACACCAAGGCGTAAACCCGGTACACCGTACGATTTACTGATGCTCTTAACAACTATAAGATGCTGATTTGCTGAGAGGATATCGTTATCAAAGAGAGAGAATTGATCCTTCACATTAGCGAAATCAACAAATGATTCATCGACTATAAACTGTAATCCCTTCTCTTTCGTCCACTGAATCAAGTCTAACAAATCCTTGAAAGGGATGTAGTTTCCAGATGGATTATCAGGATTTATTAGTAGTAACGTATCTATGTCTTTATCAGAAAAGAAACGCTTAACATCCTCAGCGGTATATTTGAAGCCTTCCGTTTCAGGGATATACTGAACCAAACTATCACATTCCTTTCTATTTGGATACTCCTCAAAAGTAGGAAGAATATTACCCAAGCGCCCTGTCCAATTCTCCATATAAGCTTTTATGAGTTCAGCGGCACCATTTCCGACTAGAATGAAATCTTGCTTCACACCAAAATTCTTGGACGCTAAAAGGGAATTGACTCGCATCCCTGATGGATACTCTCGCATCAATGTTTCAAAACTTGCTTTGATCTCATCAATCATTCGTTGTGGCGGAAAGTACGGATTGACCAGATAGCAGAAATCAAGCATCTGCGGATAACGCCAGTAGCCTCCATAGCGCGAAGTAATTGCCAAATAATGCTCATCTTCTGTCGGTGCAAACATACCTGACGCAATGTCAAGATCCTGAATATCATCAATTTCATACCATGTCTCACCAGAAAGTGGCAACGCTTTTAATGGCGCATCATGAAGATGGAGAATAACACGAAGGACTTGCTCATAATACTCATTGTTGCCAAGAGCAACACTATACGCAGTTAAGAAAGGGATATAGTACTTCTCAGAGAATTCCTTACTAAACTTGTAAATATTAACCGTTTTATAATAGTTCTTGATTTCTTCAAATTTGAAGTGGTTTTTATCTATGAACCGGGTAATTCGGTTCTCCTCATCTATTGTCACTACAGTGCCATCCATCCAACTCTCATACTTATCCACAAGTGCAATATTCGGGAAATCATCATCGATTAATCTCTTGACCACTTTGGGATCATAGATAAGATCAGATTCCAGAAGGATGGTATCCTCTTCTAACATATAGTCCTTGGCAAGAAACAAAGAATAAATATTATTCGTCTTGTCATAAATAGGGTTATCAACATAAACTATCGGAATACCTTTATAATCATTACCCACATAGTTCTTTACATTCTGTCCTTTATATCCAACGACAAGAATAATACGGGAGACATTTACGCTATAAAGGCATTCTAATGCTCGATCTATCAGTCTTACACCATTAACTTCGAGCATACACTTAGTATTATCATGAGTATATTCACCCAATCGCTTGCCCATACCGGCAGCAAGGATTATTGCTTGCATGTTAATATTTTTTCTATTGTTATAATTCATTATTTCAAGTTGAAACGCCGGTTTTCACCTTCACCAAGGCGAATCATCTCAACGATTCCTTTATCATATTTTACCAGACATAAGTCAAATGATTGCGAGTTGTTTATGGTATAATTGCAGATTCTGACAATCGGAATATTGTTATCCTTCCCTTCGTAATTAAGTCCATCTTTATGACCATGGCCCGATAGAATCAGATGAATTTTTCCATTAGTCTTAGCAAAATCAAACTCTATCTTATTTAAGTTGATGGACTGCTTAGCATTGTAAGCATCGCATAGTTGCACCAACAATTCCGACATTGGTGTTATAATGTCCGAATTATAAAACATATGTATACCTATCGCGATATGCTCAACATCGTTGGACTCTAGCTGCTCAGCTAGCCAAAGAATTTGCTCCCAACGATAGTCATCCATAGCTGTGTTCCAGTCCAAGCCGGAATCCAGTATATAGAACCGCGTATTTACTCCATCAAATGCATAATATGCAGATCCAGTATCTGAAAAATATTCATTGTCAATGAATTCACGTGGTAAGTCCCCACGCTGGTCATTATCGGTCGATACATACCCTTGATAATTTGTATCATGGTTACCCATCATCTTATAGTATCGACCAAACTTTGACCTCATCAATCTATCAGCATAAAGCAACTTCTCTTTAGCCATATCCTGCGTATCACGCTGATTAAGCCAATCTCCGCCGCACAAGCAGAAACTAAGCGGTAAGACATCATAGATTTCTTTCGCTAATCCAAAAGAGTTATCTAAATGCTGTTTGGTCGCGGGAGTAAAACGATTCTCACCACTCAAAAGATGGGGATCTGAAAAGAATAGGAAAGCCTCCGCATTTTGCGTGTCTTTATATAGCGTATTGAACTGATCTATCGCTATCTTAACCTCATCTTCACTTATAACACTATCCAAGTTGTCACAAGAAGTGGAAATGGGGAATACACACAATAGCAGAGCATACCATGCCGTACGACGTATGAATGATTTCAATTTAATTATCAACTCTCGTTAAAAGCGATTTAGATTAATTTGCCCCTCTGTGACCTGATTGACTTTCGTTTCGGGCTTTGCGGTTTGCATGATCATTTCCTAAGTGCATCCTCCCTACTGATCGGCTCATTGTCGTGGGCTTTTGGATTGCGGGTGGCCGTATTTGATTCACTTCATCTTCACAAGATGCTTCA
>AUXO013529287.1_pt1 | contig 10275 bp, 15 predicted proteins | sample 768731 | NCBI WGS metagenome assembly AUXO01 (sample SAMN02715735, study PRJNA202380) | gut metagenome | biome: sheep rumen | host: Ovis aries | place: New Zealand: Palmerston North | reverse complement strand
AGATACTTCTATTGTGCAAAAGCAAGTAAGAAAGATAGAGATGAAGGATTAGATGAATTTGAAGAAAAACGAGTTGGTAGTTTAGCAGGAGGAGATAACCAAAAAGAAGTATTAGATGATGTTTCAAGCAGATTTAGAGTTATAAAAAAGAATATCCATCCAACAGTAAAACCTACTTCATTAATGCAATACCTAGTTAGACTTGTTACACCAAACGGTGGCACTATTTTAGACCCATTTAACGGCAGTGGTTCAACAGGCAAAGCAGTAATGTATGAAAATAAAGAAAAAAATAAAAATTATAAATACATTGGAATAGAATTAACTGAAGAATACTTACCAATAGCAAAAGCAAGAATAGAATATGTATGTAATTTAGAAGAAGAAAAAGAATCAAAAACAAATGATTCAATTCAACAAATACATTTTGATATAGATTAGGTAAAAACAATAGAAGATGATAAAAAGATTAAATAAAAATATTTAGTCTTTTTTTATAACTTGCAATATAGTACCAAATATGTTATATTACATATATCAACAAAGGAAATAGCATAAATTAGGAGGGAATATTATGAAAGCAGAATTATATGTAATTGCAACTAGAGGTAAAGGCAATAAAGAGATTTACCTAGCAATAGATGAATCTAAAGATAGCAATGATAGAATCTATTTTAAATGGGTAGAGGACATCAATGAGGCATATGCTACATTCACATATAGTGATGTAGAAACAACTGCTATCAACCATTTTAAGAACTATACCAAATGGTATATAAAATCTTATATGGCAACTTTTAATTAAGGAGGTGATTCTATGGGGATAGCAATTGTATTTATATTATTAGGAATATATTTAGAAATGCAAAAAGCAAATAAAAAAAATGAAAAATAGTAATAAATAGAAAGTAGGAGAAAATATGAGTAAATTAAATAATAAAATTATAAGAGTGCAAGAAATTATATTTGATGAGTTAAATAGACTATCAGATGAAGATTATATGAAAAGTGGTATGGGTAAAAGAGAAATAGAAAGAAGTAATGTTATCTCAAATAATGCTCAAACATTTATTAAAGTGGTAAACTTAAGTTTAAGGGTAAAAGAATTAGCAAAAAGAAGTCAAACCCAAGAAAAAGCACTATTACAAGAACTTAATATAATTGAAGATGAAGAAGAATAGGAGTTGATTCAAGTGAATGATTTACAAAGACTGAAAAAAGTTGTATTAGATGAAACAATCAAACTATCAGATACTGAAATTGATGATGCTTTTGCCAAAACTGAAATATCCAAAAGTAAAGCAATCACAACAGGTGCAAAAACATATTTAAGTGTTATGAGCATGGAAATGAAAGTTAAGAGTGAATTGAAAGATGAGAAGAAAGCATAATCAAGAAATGAAGGATTGGATAGAAAGCATTGCTAAAGACAAAACAAGTAAAGAATTAGTACAATTAGTCAATGAAAAATATAATGAAACATATAATGTTAAAACATTAGTTAAATATTTATGGAGAAATAAAATACAATATAAAAGAAACAAAAACAAAGTACATCAATATGGTGTTTCATGTGAAATAGGTAGTGAAAGAATAAAAACTGATGGTGGGTTTATATTAGTTAAAACAAGTGAAAACAAGTGGGAATATAAACACAAATTATTATATGAACAACATTACAATACTAAACTAAAAGAAGATGAATTTATAATATTTCTAAATGGTGATAGAACTGATTGTAGAATTGAAAACTTAAAAAAGGTAAGTAGAAGGAATGCTAGTATCTATGCAACATTTAATAGAAACTATGGTATTAAGTTTAATGATGAAGAAATGACTAATATTCAATTAGACATAGTTGATTTAATAGTTGCAACAAAAAGAAGGGAGAAACAAGATGAAAGATTACAACAAGAAACATTATAAACAATTTAAAGTGTTTTTAAAAATTGAAGAATATGATGAATTAAATGAATTATTAAAACAAGATAAATTGTCTAAAGCATCATTCTTAAGATATGCTATTAATGATTACAAAAGAGCAAGAAAATACATTAACTTTGCTTCAATAACATATAAAGGTCGATAAATAAGGAAGAATAAAACATTCTTTCTTTTTTTTGTACCTAGTGATAAAATTATATAAAGGTAAAGGTGTGTATATGGACAAGTATAAATTAAGACAATGTGCCAAGATTAGTAGTTGTGAATCTTGCATAAACAAAAGGTCATGCAATTATAAAGACATTATAGAGCAAATGATAAGGGAAAATTTTATACACATAGATTTACACCAATGGAGAAAGAATCGCCAAGAAGGTGGTAAAAATAAATATAGATAGAATGATTGAGATAATATTAAGAAAGTTATCACTAGAGCACAAAGTATATTACAATGAAAGAAGAACATACAAAGACAACAAGATTTATAAATCATACATAGTAAGTATTGATGGTGAGAATCATGAATACAAGAACAAATGTGATTTATTATTTAGCATAAAGGAGATGATATAGTTGGCAGAGAGATTGACAGACAAGAAGAAAAAAAAGATTGTTGCAGATTATATCAAGAATCAAAATTATAGGGAAACTGCTAGAATAAATGGTGTTAGTGTCAATTCGGTTAGAAATATTGTAGCAAAAGAGAAAGACATAGAACGAAAATTAACACAAAAAGTTGAAGAAAATACACAAGACACATTAGAATATATAAAGTCAAAAAGTGCAACCAAGAATCGCATCATAAACAAACTTTTAAAGGCAATAGAGGAGAAAAGTGAGAATGTTGATATGTTTACTAATATTAAAGATTTAGCAATGGCATATGGCATTCTAATAGATAAAGAACTAAAGATATTAGAGATTCAAAAATCTCAAAGAGAAATAAACAATGGACTTGATAAAGTTCAACAATTGCTAGATGAAATTCAAAAGGAAGCAAATAGATGATATTAAGTGAGAAACAAAAAGAGTGGGTAAGAGAAGCACATCATAGATATAATTTCAAAGTTGGTGCAAGAAGATGTGGTAAAACTTACATGGATAATCTTTACACTATCCCAAAAAGAATCTTTGAAAGAAAAGGACTAGATGGATTATATTGTATCTTTGGTGTATCTAAAGGAACAATAGAAAGAAATGTATTGCAACCATTAAGACAAATCTATGGAAGGAATATGGTTGGAACAATTGGTTCTAATAATATAGCAACTATATTTGGAGAAGAAGTCTATTGTTTAGGTTGTGAGAAAGCGAATCAAGTATCAAAGGTACAAGGTACATCAATTAAATATGCTTATGGCGATGAAGTTGCTAAATGGTGTCAAGATGTATTCGTAATGATTCAAGCATCGCTAGACAAGGATTATTCATGTTTTGATGGTGCATTGAATCCTGAAAATCAATCGCATTGGTTAAAGAAGGACTTCTTGGATTTAGTAGAAGAAAAAGGATTAGATGTATATGTTCAACATTACACTATCTTTGATAATCCATTCTTATCTAAAGAGTTTGTAGATAATCTATGTAAGGAATATGAAGGAACAATTTATTATGATAGATTGATTCTTGGAATGTGGAAGAATGCAGAGGGAATCATATATAGACAATTTGCAGACCATCCTGATATGTATATTAGAGATAAAGCAGTAGATGAATATGGCAATCCATTAAACTTCTTAATAATTTCAATAGGAATTGACTATGGTGCATCTAAAGGTGAAACTGAATTTAAAGCAACAGGAATCACACATGGATTCAAAGAAGTATGGACTATAGATGAAGAAAGAATGGTTGGAGTTCATTCTCCTGAAGAAATGTATGAAAAGTTTGTGGAGTTCTATAAAAGAGTTGTAGCACAATATGGAAAAGTAACTCATGCTTTTGGAGATTATGGAGCATTAGGTCAAGTCATAACATATGGATTGAATAAATACCTTCAAGAACACGCAATTCCATTAAATGTTCAAGATTGTATTAAAGGAAGAATAGTAGATAGAATTGAACTTGATTGCAGATTATTTGGGCAAATGAGAAGATTCATATTAAAAAAGTGTAAATACCTAATAGAAGCATATACACAAGCATTATGGGATGAGAAACACGAAGATGAAAGACTTGATGATGGAACAACACCTGTTGATGACTTGGATAGTGTTGAGTATTCATTTTTTGCTTTTTATGATAAGTTATCTATGCAAATAATGAATTACACATAAAAAGTGATATAATTAGAATAGAAAGGGAAATAATTATGAGTGAAGATGGTAAATGGGTAACTATTCGTGGTCATCGTGTATTTATTAAAGACAAAAGTACAAATGACTATATGAATAAAAAAATAAGAGATTCAAAAGGGAAAATATACTATCATACTTCTAATCACGATTTTAATAAATTTGATAATAAAATGCCTAGAAAAGCAATATTAGGTGGGCAATATGGTTATGGTCATTATTTCTTTGATGATAAAGATATAAGTGATGGGTATGGTGCATACTCAACATATCAATATCGAGTTAAACTAAATGTAAAAAAATGGTTTAATGCAAAAGAAAAAGAATTTCCAATCAAAATAAGAGAAATGGGATATGATTATCAAAAAGATGATATTGCAGACTTTTTACAAAATAAAGGATATGAAGGCACAAGAATTGAACATCTTAATGCAAATGGTAAAGAATGGTATGAATATGTTGTATATGATAGCAAAAACATTCAAATCATAGACAAAAAAGAAATATAAAGGAGATAGGCAAATGAAACTAGAAGAATTTTTGAAAAAGACATACAACTATAATTCAGATGTAAAAACCAATATTGAAACATATATTGGTCAATGGCATTCATGGTATCAAGGAAATGTTAGGTCATTTCACAATTACTTTATTTACAATGGTAATAGAAAAATTAAAAAGAAAAGATTAACAATGAACATGGCAAAGGAAATTTCAGAAGATTGGTCTGATATCCTATGGAGTGAAAAATGTAAGATTTCATTAAAAGATGAAAAGAATCAAGAACAATTTGATGAATTAGTAGATAAATTAGATATCTATTCTATTATCAATCAAGCAATTGAAAAGAGTGGAGCATTAGGAACTTGTGGTGTAGTTGTTAGTGTAGCAAACTTAAAAGAGAATCAAGATTCAATGACTCTTGATGTAAGTGATGCAGAAACTAGAATTGATGTTGTAGATATTGATAACATTTATCCATTAAGTTGGGATAATAAAGGAATCAAAGAATGTGCCTTTGGGTCGGTTAGATATAACAATGGTAATAAATATGTAATCTTATCAGTTCATAAGATTGGAAAAGATAAAAACTATCACATCTTGAATCACCTATTCAAAGAAACAAATGGTTCATTAATGGAAATAGAAGATGCAAATACTGAAAAAGATTTCAATACACAAAGTGATAAAAAGTGGTTTGCAACATTTAAACCATTATTAACAAATAACTTGTTTAATAATTCACCATTTGGAATCCCACATTATGCAAATGCTATAGACCAAATGAAAGCAGTAGATACAACATTTGATGCAATCAACAATGAAATCAATGATGGTAGAAAAAGAACATTTGTAAGAGCAGAGTTATTTAATTATGACAATGGTGAACAAAGATTGGTATTTGACCCTAATGATACATCAGTTTATCAACTACCTACAGGAGCAACAAAGGATGATTTAATTCAAAGTGAAAGTGACCAATTAAGAACAAATGCACAAATTGAAACATTAAATACTCAATTAAATATTTTAGGAAATAAAGTAGGATTTGGTGAGAATCATTATCACTTTGATGGAACAAATCTATCAACTGCAACTGCAGTAGTAAGTTCAAATAGTAAGTTGTTCAGAAGAAAGAAAAAACTAGAAATAGGATATGAAAGTGCTATTTATGATTTAGTAGATGCAATTTGCTATGCTAGTTCAACATATGGCAATTATTCTATTGATACAACTGATATGGTAATTCAATTTGATGATTCAATTATTGAAGATAAAGAAACTGAATCAAATAGAGCACAAAGAGAAGTAAATAGTGGATTAATGAGTAAAGTTGAATATAGAATGAAAATTTATGGAGAAACAAAAGAAATAGCAGAACAAAAGATTCAAGAAATAGAAGAATCTAATCCTAATATAGATGATTTACTAGGAACAAAAAATGAAAGTAACCCAACAATAAAGAAACCTAAAGAAGATAAAGAATAGGAGGGAATCCTATGCTATCAGATGAAGTTATTGAAAAAGTAATAGAAAGATTATTAAGAAGAATAGAAAAAACAAATATCTATCTATTACAACAAATAGGAGAAAGCATCAACAAGATTGGTGCTTTAACTCCATCTAAAGCACAACAATTAATTCAAATAATGAGATATGGTGGAGATTATGACAAAATAGTCAAGGCATTAGCACAAATGACAAAATTAAATGTTAAAGACATATATGATATATTTGAAGAAGTTGCAAGAAATGATTATATGTTTTCACAACAATTCTATGAGTATAGAAACAAAAAGTTTATACCATTTGATGAGAATGTGGCATTAAAAACACAAGTAGAAGCATTAGCAAAACAAACTGCACAACAATTTGTGAATTTAACAAAAACAATGGCATTTGCAAATGTGGTAGATGGCAAGGTTGTTTATTCACCATTAGCAGAGGTTTATCATGATGTGCTCGATAAGGCATTTTTAAGTGTAGCACAAGGCAAAACTACATTTGACCAAGAATTACACAAGGCAATCAAAGAACTTGCCTCAAATGGCATAAAAACTGCCAATTATGAGAGTGGTAGAGTCTTAAGACTAGATAGTGCAGTTAGAATGCAAATGAAAGATGCTTTAAGAACACTACATAATGAAACACAACAAATAGTAGGAAAAGATTTTGATAGTGATGGTGTAGAGATAAGTGTTCACTTGAATCCTGCACCTGACCATGCAGAAGTACAAGGAAAACAATTTAGCAATGAGGAGTTTGAAAAGTTTCAAAATGACCAAGATGCTATTTCATATGATGAAATTGAGTTCCCATCTGATTTTGAGAATCACGATAGAAGAAGCATAGGACAATATAATTGCTATCACTATGTGTTTGCTATTGTATTAGGTGTAAGTAAACCACAATACACAAATGAAGAATTAAAAGAAATAATAAGAAAAAATAACAAAGGATTTGAATTTGATGGTAAACACTATTCGAATTATGAAGGTTTGCAGTTACAAAGGCGAATAGAAACAGAGATAAGAAAACAAAAAGATTATCAAATCATAGCACTAGCAAGTGGAGATAAAGAAGGAATACAAGAATCACAAATAAAAATTACACAATTAACTAAAAAGTATAAACAATTAAGTCAAGTAAGTGGATTACCTACTAAAATGAAAAGAATGAGGGTTAGTGGATATAAAAGAACTAAAGTGAAATAGTTCTTTTTTTATTTTAAAACAAATGATATAATCAAGGTGGTAGTAAGAGTTTGGAGGGGATATGGAATTAACTATAGCATTAGCAATCACTATTTTAAATGCAGTTATTTCAGTATCAAACTTTGTTATTAATAGAAAAGATAAAGCAGTTAAGGATACAAAGGAGTTGGATGAAGATAGAAGCGACCAAAAACTAATTGATTATAGACTTGAACAAGTTGAAAAAAAATTAGACAAGGTGCTAGATATTCTTGATAGTTACGATAAGGAAATAGATGCAAGAGTAGAAAAAGCGATGGAGCAACATATAAAAATTTATCATGGGAAAGGATAAAAATGGGATTACGAGAAGATGTATTAGACATGAGGAAAGAAGTTAAAGACATGAAAGAAATGAGCATGGCAAGAGAAGTGCTTAATGACTATAAAAGGCAAAATAAAAGACAATTCATAATAATCCTAATTATGTTAGTGATGTGGTTTATCACAATGTGCTATCTAATTATAGTGCTTAACAATAACAACAAAGAAGAAACTAATGAGATAGCATATACTCAAATAAGTGATATTAAAGATAGTAATATTCACTTTGGAATTTAATGGATTTTTTTGAGTTCACAAAAAGTGATTATGAATATATTGTAAAAGAGTGTATGTTAAATAAGGAATATGCAAAGTTGTTAGAATTAAGGATAAAAGGTTATAGTAGGTTACAAATTGCTGAAATAACTCACAATGATATTAAAACAATTGATAGAATGATAGCAAAATTAAAGAAAAAAATAAGAAAAATATTATAAGAACTTGACACTTTCAAGTTCTTTTTTTGTTCTACAATTAACCTAGAAAGGAAGAAAACTTGATGGATTATTTAAAACATAGTTTATTGAGGTCTTTCTTTCTTTTTATTTAGGAGATGATAACAATGTTTAATCCATATATGCAACAACCTAATATTGATAGGATAAATGCTCAAATCAATGAATTAGAAAAGATAAAGGCACAAATCCAACAACCACAACCAAGTATCAATCAAACATTTCAATTAGCACCTAATAGAGAAACAATGAGATTTGCAGAAACTATTGAGGATGTAAAAAGAGAAATGGTAGTTGGTGATACACCATATTTTAGTAAGGATATGAGTGTTGTATGGATTAAAAATGCTAAAGGAGATATTAAAACCTATGAATTGCAAGAAATTATTGAAAAGGATGAGAAAGATTTACAAATAGAATACTTGCAATTACAAATAGAAGAATTGAAAAGGAGCATGAAACATGAACAATATGATTCAAATGATATTATCACAAAAAATGCCACAAATGATGATGAATCAGTTAGAGCAACAACTCAAATTACGAAACCCAAAGGCATTTCAAAGTTATCAACAAGCAAGAAAGAATAACGAAAATCCTAACGAATTTTTAAATCATACAATTCAATCATTTAATCCTCAACAAAAAGAACAATGGGAACAAATGATGAGTAATTATAGTATCAACTCAAAATGAGTTTGATATAGATAAAAATAACGAAAGGAGAAACAAAGTATGAATGGAAATCAAGGCATTCAACCTGTAGTGGAGTTAGCAACAACTAATGGAAATGGATTCTATCCAATGTATCCAATGAACACTTGTGGAAACAATAGTGGATTCTTTGGTGGAGATGGAATTTGGGCATTAGTTTTACTAGCACTATTATTCAATGGCAATAATGGATTTGGTGGATTTGGTGGTGGTAACAATGACTATGCTTGGTTATCTAATGGTCAAAAAGACATTATGAATAACACAAACAATGGATTTGATACTTTACATTTAAGCAACCAAATTGAAGGTGTAAGAGATGGTGTAAGTGGATTATCTAACCAAATGTGTAATAGCACATCTGATATAGTTCAATCTATTAACAATGGTTTTTCAAGTGCAGAGATTAGTGCAAATGCTCGACAAGTAGCAGACATGAATCAAAACTTTAATAACCAAATCTCAACATTACAAGCATTCAATAATTTAGGAACTCAATTCCAAAATTGTTGTTGTGAAAATAGATTAGGCATCGCAGGACTTAATTCAACTATTATTAGTGAAAATTGTAGCGATAGACAACTAATTAATGAAGTTGGTAGAGATATTATTACAAATCAAACTGCCAATACACAAAGAATCCTAGACCAATTATGCAATGACAAAATTGATGCTAAAAATGAAAAGATTGCAGATTTACAAAGAGAAGTTTTAATGAAAGACTTACAAGCATCTCAAATTGCACAAAACTCATTCATTGCACAAGGATTTGCAAATGAAGTAGACCAATTATACAATAGACTAGCAAACTGCCCTGTACCTAGTACACCTGTCTATGGTAGAACACCTATATTCACTTGCCCACAAAACAACGGATGTGGATGTAGTGGAAACTCATTTATTTAAGCATAAGTAGATTACTACTAACTCGATTACGAGAACTTGCAAATAGAGATAGGCATAGTTCTATCTCTTTTATTTTAGAAAGGAGAAAATTATGATTCAAGCATTACAAATAACACCTGAAGTATTAACTTCAAATATAGATAACATAAATTTTGATTTTGTAGATATAAGAAGTAGAAGTGCCAATTGTTGTGGATGGTTACAATACAGGAATGGTAGCAGTGATTTTACTATCATTGGTGGTGGAACATTCAAAATATCATTTAATGCTAATGTAACAAGTGAAACTGCAGGAAGTGTAGCACTTGCATTAAAGAGTAGCACAGGAAGTGATATAGAAGGAACTGAAATGGATGTAGAAGTAGCAACTGCAGGAGATTATTA
>AUXO016563537.1_pt1 | contig 10276 bp, 8 predicted proteins | sample 768731 | NCBI WGS metagenome assembly AUXO01 (sample SAMN02715735, study PRJNA202380) | gut metagenome | biome: sheep rumen | host: Ovis aries | place: New Zealand: Palmerston North | reverse complement strand
GGTATAGTGAGTCAATAGTATCGGATGTACATCTTTGCTCACGCATTGCTGATAATTTCTGTATAAACTCTTCGTTATTCATATATTAGTTTTCATAACATGTCACCTTTCTTGCTATAATAAGCGGCTTCTCGCTGATAGCCTTCTGCTTTCTTGATGTAGTACTCTGCTTCGCGCTCGTGGTCCTTGGCTTTCTTTTCGTAGTATGCAGCTCCACTGCGATAACCTTCTGCCTTTCTCTAATAGTACTCGGCTTCGGAGAGGTTGTCGGCGAAAAGGTAAGTTGTGCAAAGAATAAACAATATGGTTAGGATCTGTTTCATTGTGGTAAATCATTGCAGTCCCATTATATAACCTTAAACAATAACTTGCGCTTTTAATAAGACTTGCCCGTTAAATTTGAATCCTACTCGCTTTACTTCTTTAATTGGAGTGCCATCCGGGACAATAGAAAATGGAGCGACAACATGCTCTATGCAGTTAAATTCGGCCACGTCATTTATTGTGTCAATACCATTTGCGGATAAACATTCAATAACTCGATGCTGTAACAATTCTATTAGTTGTAATGCTTCCGGTTCTTGTATCCTCTGCGAATAACTATCAAATTCTTCGATCATATTAGTTAACGATTGCAATAATTCCATAACATTTATTGCCTTGTCATCTTCATCGTTAACTATAATAGGCTCAACTTCTTGCGCGATGCTATCTGATTCTGTAGCAGCAGATTGGTTTTTTATAACAAACTCCTCTATATGATCATCATTATTTACAAAGGCTATCTCGTTAGGCTCCTCTTGTACTTGCTCACTATTTTCTTTTATTACTTCTTCAACTAATTGTTCTTGTTCTTCTTCAACTATTTCCAGAGGAGTGTCTATGTATACTTGTGACATATAAGCACTATCATCCATTGAAGAATGAGATTCAAATGGGTCTTTATCGTAACTATTTTCATTATTCACACCCAAGATCTTTTCAAAAATATCAAATAATCTACTCATGGTTCTTTATTCATTTGATTATAACATTTTTTGGCTGCGGTAGCAACACGTTGACGCACACTATTAGGGGCAGATATGTTACAAATGCCCGCCCAATACCGTTGTCTTGCGAAGACATCTAATGCTGTTTCTCTACCGGCAAAAAGATTATTCAGTTCTAAAAACTCTACATCAGAAAAATGAGTCTTGTTTGCGAAGACCATTTGGAGAGAAAGATAACGATTATTTATCTCACTCAAACTTGCTTGTAAAACTTCCACGCGTTGTCTATAGGATATGATTTTATCTTTCATTTTATAGACTTCCGCAAGATCCGCTACATGCTGATGCAGAAGGTGATTTACCATATCTCGGCATGGTTTACTTAAAGATTCGCATTCTCTTAAACATTGTTCTTTTAAAGAAGCGTCATTTTCTGCACAGAGAAAATAATCTCCAAACTGGATTTCAGCTAGTATATGCAATAAATCATTGAGTAATCTGTTAGCTCTAATTTGGCGGCTTCTCTGAAAAAAATGTTCATTAATTAATTCTCTTAATGGTTGTATTCCGGCAAGCTTTTGCAAATATTCAAGAGCATCTTTTGTATTCGCATTTTTGCATAATTCCATCGCAATTAATCTAAACGTACTCCAAGGCAATTCGTTTTGCGTGAATTCAGTGAGAATCTCTTTACGGCGTGCTAATGGAATAGTGCAGTGAGGAAGGGGATCACACAAGAAAGAGATTTGGGATTTTAAGGCTATCTGTAGCCAATTTGTATTCTCAAAGCCACTCAGAAGTTCATTTCTTAGTTTTTCTGCCATCTGCAAATCCGGTAAATTCCTTGCGAGAGCCGCCGACGTGGGCATAATAGTGAACAATTCTTTCTCAAACTCTTGGGCAAATTTCGGGATATTGTTTATCTGCTCAATATTTTTGTCAACTTTCGATAGTACTCCTATGCCATTTAGTGCCGTGAGCCCTTTCCCTCCATCATACAACGAAGCTAAAAACTCCTTATCAGTAGCAGTAGGAACGGTATTGAATAAGTAAATTACTGCATCAGCTCTATTAGACAGACTCTTGGTTTCGGATTGATGACGTTCGCGTAATTTAAAATAAGCTTCCGTTTGTATTTGATGGTCATCTCCTTCCTCTCCAACATCTGCACCGATACCCGGAGTATCTACCAATGTAACATCTTCCAGTAATGAATTATCATCTATAAAATAAATCAATTTATCTATACGCGATGTTATTTTTAATGTATTTTCATCAGTCCCTTGTAACGAATCCAAAAATGCTTTGGGCTTCCACTCTTTAGTTCCATCAATCCACTCACAAAGTATAGGTTGTTCTTTCGATGCAGGACAACCTTTCTTGAATACATTAATAGTAGCTGTTGTCTCTGTGTTTCCTGTCATTGCGAGATCTACCCCAAGCAGTGAATTTATCAGAAAACTTTTTCCTGCTTTTACCTTACCTGCAATAGCCAAAACACAGGGGCTGTCAAGTTCTTCTCGAAGAGATTGTATCTGAAAGAGATACTTGTCTCTCCATTGAGATGTATCAAAGGTGGTACATAAATCATCAAGCAATGCTCGTACCATCATTAGTAACTCACCATCCTTCATCGTAGTGCATTAAGTAATTCTTAATATTATTAATACCATATTTTTCCGCCAGATACCAAAGAATACTCAACAATTCTATTTTTCCTTGGATTTGTTCGGAATAGGTGTCTCTGCCGGATTCGATTGGGAATTCTTGCTTTCTTCCGTCCTCTCTTCCAATTTCACTCCTTTTTCGCCCGATGGTGTAGTATTCGAGTTCTTGCATCCCCTCATTAGAACTATTGTCAATAGAACGATACATACTGCTGCTAATGCTATTAACATCACCGGGCGTGAAACTTTTTTTGGCGGTAAATCGATTTGAGGTGGTTTACATGGCCCTTGGACATCTTGTTCCCTTTCTTCTTGTTTATGTATTTTTGTCTCAGGACTATCTACACCTTTTACAATAGCATTTGAATAGCTATATTCTTGAGCAAAAGCATGGGCTCTGCTAGAAAAACCAGAGACTATTGATATGTCTTTAGTAGCCGACAAAGCGCTTGAGAACACATCCTCCAGATCCACATTCCCCAATATTAAGGTTTTGTTTATATCATAATTCAAACTAACATTACTATTTGAATAGGTCTTTATACACTTATATTGTTCGGGATTAAAATCTAAGTTTACACATGATTTCTTGTAACTGTCTAATTCCGTATCCCAAATAGGGACAATATAGTTTAAATAGATTTCTTTGAAGAAATTGAGGTCATATGGGATTAATTTATCTTGGTTAGATAAGTCAATTATGATACCAAAAAATCCACGAACAGGACGCCCTGCAAAGTCTTTATAAATCTCTTCGTTGAGCATCTTATTTTGAACACCGATACCCCATAGTAAGAGATTGTTCTTTTTCGACAACAACCATCTTGGCTCTTCCCCAAAAGGATCATCATATAGTTCAATATTGATAACGCCTCGAGCTTGAGCCAGAAAAAGTTTTCTGGTACTCTTTGGGCAGAACTCCTCAGTAGGAGATATTAATGCTTGATAATCTACATTCTTAGTGCGAGTGTAGACAAATAGATGAGCGTTCATTATGCCTGAAGTTTTATTCCATTAATATAAATTTCCGCGCCACGCAATAGGTATTGCTTAATACCATTCATTGTAGAATTAAGCCGAATGAGTTTTTCTCTCTCGTTATTAATAGCCGTGCTTCGGGAATTAATTCTACTGCGGATATCTGCTTCATTGTTTACAAAGAAACGCCAAAATGAACTTCTCTGTAATTCTTGAGAGAGGGCTCTTTCTGAAGACCTTAAGGCGCTCTCATTTGTTTCAATATTGCCAATCGTGTTCTCTATTCGTTTTCCCATTACATAAAATAGAGAAAACAGAATAGGAATATTTAGATTTCCCGTAGTAGGTGTAATATCCAGAACACCTTCTAATTCTCCACCATCATTCGTAAGATTTTCGCCAAGAGTGACAGCCGTTATTCCCGCTGTAATTCCGGTTCCTCGTCCAAACATTCCTGCCATTTGTTTTTTCAAAAAATCCAAGGCACTTGCTATTTCGTTTTGATTTAGCATATCCGATTTTGTCAATACAACCATAATCGGCGTTGTCCTTGCATTGTTCGAAGATTCAAGATATTGCTCATAAAGTATGTTCATATATTGGATATTGAACCTCGCAGCAGAATCACCATTCATCGCTGCCTTAACCTGATCAGCTCCAACGAAGAATAGAAGGACACTGGAACCTCTATAGGAATGGAATAATGCTTCTTGCTCTTCCCTGTCATCCTCATCCACAGAATCAAGCAAGCCGCCTCTATAGTCAGTAATTTCTAACTGCATTAACATTTCAAGAGCTTTACGTATATTAAAATTATAATTTACGCTCTCTGCATTACCTGCAGGCCATTGCCCATTGATCATTTTCTCATATGCTTTATATAATCTAAGCATTTGGCGAGGATCGGGAGTAATCACTTGCAAAAGTTCGCCATCGGGGAACGGAACACCTTGTGAGAGTGCTTGCGACATTGCAAAGATGTAACAAGATTTTCCGGATCCACTTAAACCGTAGAATGAAATTTTATCTGCCATAACTTATATATTATTAAAAGATTACCACGTTATCATCATTTACCCACGATTGGAGTTTCTCTTCAAGTTCTTTTTGGCAAGCCTTTAGTTGTTCAAAAAGAACTTCCTGTTTTTGTGCGGAATATTCCGCTGCCCACGTTTTATCATACTCCGTCTCCCATCCCATATCGACAAAGCCTGCTATGCCGCTTAATACCTGTTCAACTCCTCCGAATAACATTCCCAACAAAGATGTCGGACGGTGATCTTCAGCTCGCTTCATAGCAGCCTTGTAAGCATCAGCGCATCTATTCATATAAATTGTACTGCCACCATAAATGCTATAAGCCAGGACATAAAAAGGAATATGATAAAAGTCTTTAGTAATTGCGCACTGCACTAACATGCCACCAACTTTTTTACTTTTTTCGATTTGTGAAAAAAGAGATTGGAAGCGTGACAAACCGTGAAACTGGGCTCCATCCGGTATGGCATCACATTTAGTAATGACAAAACTGATAGGAAACCAAGAATTATGCGAAACTGTTAAAGAATTTTCGATACATGAAATTAATATATCATATTCCATATTCCACTTAGATCCTGGCTGAATCAACTTTTCGCCATCGAGAAAGACAACTAATGCATCTGCGGTACTAATTGCTTTCATAAACTTATTCATATCCGATTCATCAGGATCATCACTTAAAAGTATACCACCACGGTAATCAATCCAGTTAAACGGCATCAATTCATTGCCGGCAACAGTAAATGCGAATTCATATTTTTGTTGCACATCTGTTCCTGATGGATAGATTCCTTTAGACAAGGCATCTGCCATGCGTGATAATTGGATTCTTTGTGAGGCCTTTTTTGAAGCAATTCCATAGTTCTCTGGATCTTCGCCTACATATCTATATAGACCAGCCATAAACGAAGTTTTGCCTGCGCCACTATGACCTACCATTAGTATATTCATAAATTTAAGATTATTAAAATTTTACAATAATATTTTTACCTTCCCATCCGCAATCTAAACAGTGATAACCTAATCGGTGAACGAGTTTATAACACCTGGTTGACTTGCAATTTTCATTTCCGCAGACAATGTGTTTCTCGCGGTTTAATTCTTCGTCAAAGTCATTAGGCTCTTCTGCTTGTCCTTTAATGGGTTGAGCGAAAGAGGATATATTACCTAAAGCAACAGCTATATCACTTTCCCCGCAAGTTTCTATGGAGACATTTTCAAGCATTGCACTCAAGTGTTGACGGACAAGCGAAAGACGAGAACTACCACCAATTAGTAATACTTTGTCAATAGAATAGCCAGCATTTCTTACGTTTTGCACGACTTGCTTTGCTACGCCTATTGCTTCGTCTACCTTCGGAGAAATAATTGTATCGAAAGATTTGCGACTTAAACGATATTTATAGGTTTGGAATTTGCCATTGCAAACTAATCCAATATCCGTTCCATATATATCTCCTTGCTCGCTGAATTGCTCTTTTAACCATCTGCAACTTTTCAATATCACTTGATCAACAATCCTCTGCTCAGAGATGTCATAATGCAGTTCGTTAAGAATCCGCGTCCTTAGATTTTCATAGAGCAAAAAGTCTATATCTTGTCCTCCACACATGCTATTTCCTTTGGGCTCGGTTACAACTTGCAGTTTTTCATGTGTTTTTTTGACAAAAGCGACATCTATTGTTCCGCCTCCAAAATCAAATACCAAAATGCCTTCACCGTCTTCGATTTTATGACTCGTTCCATACCCATTTACGGCAGCAACCGGTTCATATACACATTGAACATCGGCATACCCCAATTGGTTATAAGCGGCTTTTATCATTTCTATCTTAGCCTGTGAATAATCCACGGGATATGAGAAGACGATGTTATCAACGTCATATCCTTGTCCGCAATGCTCTTTCGCCTTATGAATCAGATATTTTAGAAAAGTGGAAAGTAGTTCTGCATGAGTAATATGTTTATTACCCAGGACTTCACTCATGCCGGGTTCCATTATCCGTTTTAAACTAGGAACGAAGTTTGCCAATACCTCGATTCTCTTTTCCGGAGATTGTAAAGATAGCGCATCCAAATAACTAGCAGCTTGGAATCCCATTAGAAAGCCGTCATTGGCATATAACATTACGGATGGAAATTTTACCTGTCCATCCCCGCCAAACTTGACGGCCTCGGGCTTTCCGCTCTGCGGATTAAGCCACGAAACCGTACAAAACGAGGAACCAAAATCAATACCTAAAGCTGCCATGAAGTTATTTGATATCAGAATTTAGTTTTTCCAATTGATTGCGGATTTCTTGTAATGGTGCTTTGTTTGCATTCCATTTCTCTATTATGCCATTCAAGAGCGTTATCGATTCAGCTTTGTTTCCATCTCTGATCTCCTCAAGGGCTTTTACTTGCTGTGCAAATCCATCGTAAACGGAACTCAGTGTCTTTTGTGCGTAACTGCGAACAGATAGTTTATAGCCGTCAATAACGGAATTATATTGACCGTTCTCCAAAGACACCTCGGTATATACCTTGAAGAAATCCGCCACAGTACTGCTTACAAATTGCTTTAATTTTCGTTTATTTGCTTCAAGGGTTTCTTTTTTTGCGCGCGTGTTTCCTGCAAACAAACCATAAATAGTATATCCTAACGCGCCTATAATAATAATTGGGCCCACTACAGGAATAGCTGTAGCACCAAGGTAACTTGCTATTGTAAGTCCCCCTATACCAATCATAGCCTCATTCCTTGCATTATATGCCCGTTTTCTAAAGGTTACCTTCTCCAGATCGCTGATTTCATCTACATTAAAAGGTATTACGCCTTTTGTTCCATCTGGGCTCAGCCCAAGCGTTTCTGAATAGGACACTAATAGCGAGGATATACCTTGCGTAAGGGTATACTGCAATTGCTCCCATTCATGCCGTAAATCAGCGATAAGTTTTTCTCCTAAATCATTAGCATAAACTTGTAAACTTTTGTCATCTAATTTCCCTATTTCTGAGTAATATTTTCCAATAATGGGTCCATTGGATTGCATTTTTTGGCGGAAAGTAAGATCAAAAGCTTTAAGACGAGTATCTACTTCTACCATGATTTCTTGCTGGTGAACCTTACCAAAGTTATTTAAACGCCGTCTGGCTTCATCTATTTGCCGATTTATCTCTATTGCTTTTTGTCCGTTTGCTTTTGCTATTTGTAAACGATTTTCGAGATTTTGCAAGACATTATTATAATATTTTAAACTATAATTGAAAGCCTCACTTATACGATAGAAACCTTTGGTAAGATTGACCAGATTACTCATCTCTTCTTTTACTGCCTGATAGCCTGAAACATTCATATTGAAGTCCGATACTTCTTTATCATCACTTTGAGCAGCATCCATGAGAATGGTACTTGACATAGTTAGAATATTAACCCCGCGGTATAGTCTATCGCCAATCGCTTTATTGATTTGTTCTGCATTGCGTTTTAGATTCTCTGAAACCGCTGTTTCCATATTCTCATTATCCACTTTGGTCATGACAAACATGATATTAGGAGTGATTGCCGCCACTTCCTTGAGGAAATCAAGTTCAATTGTTTCCAGAGGGGAGGGATTAAGAACAAATAATGCAGCGTCAGCCATCTTTATGCATTGCTTTGTGATTTCGGTATGACGAGGATAAGTAGCACCTATACCCGGAGTATCGAGTATTGATATTCCTTTAGGAAGGAAATCTATTTTAGTACCGATTTCTATATAAGCAACGGATTTATCCGCATCCATTAACCCATCTTTATTAATAGTATCCTGGGAACCATATGACGACAATTGTTCTTTGGTTATTGGCTTGCGATCCCCATTAACATAGACGACAGAGAACGTGTCAACGTCAGAATGAAATAATTTAAACACCTGAGATGTGGCAACGTTTGAAGCTACAGGCAGTAACTCACGCCCTATAATGGCATTAATCAGCGAACTTTTCCCATTTTTTACCTTTCCGCAGACTACAAGAGTCATTTCTCCTTTATCTAAAAGCTGCTTCATCGCCGTGAACTCCACTGATGGTTGTGGTAAAGCCAACTTTTCATTCGCGGCAACGAATGACTGCATTTTTTCCATGACACCGCTCATTGCGGAGTTTAAACTTTCATATGTATTGTTATTCATAATTATAGTTCTTTAAGTTTATATAGATTGGTCATCTAAATCATCATAATTATCATCAATCACAAAAGGATCAAAATCAGGATTGGGATCAGGATTGGGATCAGGATCAGGATCAGGATCGGGATCAGGATCAGGATCAGGATCAGGGTCGGGTTCCTCATGATGATGTCCAAACAAATCCTTTAAATCTCCGACTAATGAATTCACTGCCGATTCTATACCTACCTGCGAATGCGCATCGCCTACGCGAGCAGATACAAGTTTTTCATATCCCTTATCGAAATCTTCATATTCTACATTACCTAACATATCTAAGTGACCGTTATACACTGCTTGATATCCGTCCGGAATATTTATCAAATCAGGATTCAATTGATAACTATTAGTCGCGATAAATTGGTTATATGCAAATTGAGAGTAGAAATTGGAGGGGACTTCCATTCCGGTGTGAGCATCATATTGATAAGGTGCAGCATCGTCAGTAGCAGCCATGAAACAATTGGAATCCTGCCAAGCATCCATAAACTGATCTAATGGGTACTCAATACGTAAATGACCAGCTCCCGGATCTGTCAGGACCACTTTGACATCAGAAGGATCATCGGGATTAACTTCAACTCCGGCAACAATAAGAGCATGATTTCCCCCTTGAGCGCCAAAGACATCACTTAACCAATTTGACATCTTACCCATCATACTATCATTGTACCAAAGCTCATTAGCATCAACACTGACAATAACTCGATGTCCTTGAGCCAATTCGTTGGTTAGGTCATAGATAGTACTTCCTGAAACTTGATGCATACCGACCCCTGCCATTTCTAGCACCTTGCCGATATCGCAGGTGTATGTTCCTTGCTCCGTATAAACTCCGGCTTCAAGAGCTATTCTTTCCAAATCTTGAAATGGTATATCGATACCGAAATCCCTAAGCACAATCTGTTGACTACGCAACGCACAAGAATGATCATCGGGTTGCTGAATAAAAATTGGGTCGTAAATGTTTTCACCCTGTTCGCCGTAAATACGACTACCACTGTTTGGTGTTTTGCTCATACTTTCACTATTTAAATTGTTAGTATTTATTTCAAATTTATCATCCTCAACAAACTGATTTACTTCGGACATGTCTATTATTGATGGCAACGAAAATGTATCTTCGTTTAACATATCTAGCGCCACTATATCCGAAGAAAAGTCATTGCTTAATGGATTGTGCTCTCTTGACGTTGTGTATAAATGAAACATTACGTCATCATTCATAATAATATACTCAACCTCTCCCATCTCATCCTCGGGCAACATGCCATCAAGCCATGCGGCGAACTTTTCTTCGGATATAGCAGGATTGAAATGCTTATTCATAGCGAGCCTCCTTTCTATAGACACGAATATATTGCTCTTTGGCAAGTTTATGCTTATTGTAGTAATTATCCATTGTCATTCC
>AUXO015448033.1_pt1 | contig 10276 bp, 6 predicted proteins | sample 768731 | NCBI WGS metagenome assembly AUXO01 (sample SAMN02715735, study PRJNA202380) | gut metagenome | biome: sheep rumen | host: Ovis aries | place: New Zealand: Palmerston North | reverse complement strand
ATGTGTAAAAATGTGCTGTGTTGTGAATAATCTCGAAGATTATTCGTATCTTTGCAAACAAAAGAAGCCATCGCTAGTGAAGCGATGAGTAATACATATAATAGAAATATGGGTGCAACACTTAAAATAAAAGAGCGTACAAGACCAGTTGTCTTGCCAATTACGCCGATTCATAACATTCATAGGAATGGAACAGGCTGCAACTTGGACATTCTCTATTCTCAACCTTTCCCTTCTACCAGGACGGGAGCTTTATTTAATGCATTTTCCTATCCAACAAAAATCTCCGCAGAGGCCGAGGCTCTTTTTATTGCTTGTCACACTAATATTGGCGATACCATACTTGACCCTTTCGGGGGCAGTGGGACAACTGGTATTGCGACAAAACTGGTAGACGCCCCTACGGATTCTATGAAAGAGATTGCCGATAAAATGGGACTGAAGCCTCAATGGGGGCCTCGCCAAGCGGTTGTCTACGAAATAAGTACCATCGGTTACCTGCTGGGTAAAGTTATGTGTAATACCCCCTCCCAGTTATTTGAATTTTATGCCACCTCATTACTGGATACAGTTGAGAAAGAGTATGGCAATCTATATCAGGCAACAGACCCGAAGGGCAACAATGGACACATCCGATATGTAATATGGAGTGATGTAGTAAGATGCCCGCATTGTCACAAGACATTCAGATATAGTGATGTCGCCGTAGAAGACAAACCCATGAGGATGCGTAAAGAGGCTGATTGCCCTTTTTGCGGAGGCAGGATAAATACTTCAGACGTTGAGCGCGTGACAGAACAGATTCGTGACAACAAACTAGGTGTTGATGTCATGCAGAAAAAAAGGGTTTTGTATAAAATATACGGAGAAACAGAAGGACAGAATTGGAGTAGATTCGCTACAAATGAGGACAATCAAGCTTATCTTGAGTTGGTTCAAGGACTCGACCTGTCAGACGTTCCTGACTACAAGATTCATTGGGGGGAGTTATATCGTCACGGCTATCATTTTGGTATTACCCATCTACAACATTTCTATACACAGAGAAACGTCTTTGTAATGTCTAAGCTATGGAAGCAAATAGAATCATTTCCAGTTGAAATACAGGATGCCTTGAAAGTGTTCCTGCTTAGCTACAATAGTTCGCACTCTACGCTCATGACACGTGTTGTGGTGAAGAAAGACAGCAAGGACTTTGTCATCACAGGAGCTCAGCCGGGAGTGCTTTACATCAGTAGTCTCCCTGTTGAAAAGAACATTTTCCAAGGATTGCGACGAAAGATAAAAACTTTTGTAGAGGCATTCCAAAAGACGGAAATTTCTAATAGCGCGGTAGTATTCCATAACGAAAGCAGTACCCATATTGCCCTGGAACCCAAATCGATTGATTACATTTTTACAGACCCTCCCTTTGGCGACTTTATCCCTTATTCTGAAATCAATCAGATAAACGAGGCTTGGCTTGGGTGTATTACAGACTGCACCGATGAAACTATTATTAATGGTTCGCAAGGCAAATCTCTTTTGCGATATCGTGATTTGATGCAACAGGTATTCAGCGGTATGAGCAGAGTACTTTCTGATGATGGAAAATGCACTCTGGTTTTTCATTCTGCCAAAGCCGAAATATGGCGGGCTATCGTTGACTCCTACAAACAGGTGGGATTCGAATCAGAAAATGTGAGTATGCTTGATAAAAAACAGTTCACTTTTAAGCAGACCAACTCTAAAGTTACTGTCAAAGGCGATCCCCTCATTCTGCTTACCAAGACGCATCGGGAATGTAGTCACTGTAGATATGCAGACGACAAGGCCATTGCCAACGAACTGATTAAATCCAGCGGAGGAAATACAGCCAAAGATGATGCTGTCAGCAACTTTTCTAAGTACATCATGCGGTGTATAGAAAACAATGTTGAGATAACGCTAAACGCGAAATATTTCTTTAGGTAGAACATGAATAAGCAGAAAGTGCTGGGCCAGTTCTTCTCGGGTGTCAGATTAGCGCATTTGATTTCGACGTTCGTAGACAAGTCACATGTTAAGTCAATAATCGACCCTATGTGTGGCATAGGTGATATGTTTTCTGCTTACGAAGACGTAGAGATGACTGGTGTCGAGATTGATTCATTGGTTCAAGAGTATGCCCAAAAACGCTACCCAGCGGCAAAAATATTTTGTGGAGACGCATTCGCTTCTACAACCATTCAACAATATTACACAGAAGGTTATGACCTTGTGGTGACCAACCCTCCCTACGTACGACGTGAAACGCTCAACAACTCTGGCGGCATCCAAATGGAAATGAACAGCATCCGGCATAGTTTGTTAGACTTTCTTGCAAAAGTAACGACGTTGACGGCTATAGAGAAAATAAAAATGCGGAGGGCCATCACCGATTTTTCCGGGCTTGCAGATTTGGCCGTCCCATCATGGCTACTCTGTATGATGCTTGTCAAAAATGGTGGCCAGATAGCAATTGTTGTGCCTAATTCGTGGCAAACGCGTGAATATGCCACTACCGTACAAACACTACTAAAGGATTTGTTTGAGATAAAATATGTCATCAATGACGTGAGCAATACGTGGTTTAAAGACTCTGCTCAGGTTAGGACTTCAGTTGTTGTTGCCAGAAGGTGCTGTCACTCAGATAGAAACTTGAATATCACCTATATAGACCTTTATGACAGGGCAAGTACCCGCCAAAGTCTTTACGGCAACATTGGAGACACAGACAGGTTCCAGAGTGTTGTCCGTGAAAGAATCTCAATCCCTGGCCTGTGCGAGTTCAGCAGTATCAGACAAGCCGACCTCTATTCGGAGCAAATTACTGGACTTAGTCCGTTGAGCAAACTCAGACAAATTGGGGAAATTCCGAGTGAAAAGTTGATTTCTTTGTCTGATTATCAGGTCAAGGTGTCACAAGGTTTGAGAACAGGAGCCAATGGATTCTTTTACCTGAAGGTCAAGCCAGGTGGCTATTATTCCTCCATATACCCTAAACTGGTGACTGATTCAGACGCGTTTTTTATCAATGTTCTTCAAGGTCAGGAAGGACTTGGAGATACATTTTCTGTCTCCCCTCGACAAGCATACGGGCTATTGTATGTCCAAAATGCAGCGACAAGTGAAGATCTTGCTGCGACGCCTGAATTCAACAAAAAAGGATATGACACTCTTCCAGAAGCACTTTCTGCATATATTCGCTTCTCCGAAAATTGTGAAATCAAGGGAAAGACTATTCCTAATCTCTCATCGGTAAAGACCAATGTGATTAAACGTCAAGACAAGCCTTTTCGATTCTGGTATATGATACCCACGCTTCAGCCGCGTCACGTTGCAAAATTGTTTATTCCGCGAGTAAACAGCAAGGAAGCTGTTACTTATATTAACGACTCTGAAGAGACAATGGTAATCGACGCCAACTTCATCACGTTCAATATTCTTGAAGGAAGTCGCTTAACAGAGAGAAGCCTGCTTGCCCTGCTCAATAGCACCTGGAGCAGAATCATAGTAGAGGAATGTGGCACGGTGATGGGTGGAGGCGCTCTGAAAATTGATGCAGTCCAATTCAAGAAAGCCTTTTATCCCCGATTCTCTGACGAAGAGATTGCCCGATTGGACACCTTTGGCGAAGCTCTCATCTCCACATCCAAACTGGCAGCAGAGACGTTAATCGATGAAATCGACAATGTTATGCTAAAGGCATTAGGATTTGGTGACTCGGTGCAGGAAAAAAAGAAGAGTCATTTGAAAGAAATACTAAAGCAATATATAGAAACAAGATCATGATAGACAAACAGCAAACACAAAAAGCCAAGGAGTGTATTGCTATTGCCTTGCAAATGCAGGCAAATCGCGAACCAGAGTCAAGACTTCGTGAGAATTTCACGTCATACTTGCGACTAATGTTCCCTGCCGACACAAAATGGGTAGAAGAGCACATTAGATGTGGCGAGCATCGTGTCAAGATGGAGCGTAACAACCGCAAAGTTTCAGGCTTCATCGATAATTTTATAGCCAGTACAGCTATAGAATATGAGAAGAACCTAACCATCAAGTCTATCTTTGACGAGGGTTTTAGACAAGTTCGCGAGTATTGTGCTACATTGGTCACGGATGGCTACGACAAGAATATTGTTCAAGGCGTTCTCTCTGACACCTTGAACTGGTATGTCTATGCCATTTGCAACAACGACAGTCTTGCCCCGTCAGAATATACCCAAGACAATATAGAATTAAAAGAAATCGCAAGACTCAATATTACGACAGCCGATGAAGGTAGTGCCGAGCAACTTATTGTATTCTTGTCAAAGCATTTGGGCCATATAGGTGGACGCCCTCTGAATGCCCAATCATTAGCGATGGACTTTGGTTTGGAAAGCAAGTTTGCCGCGCCTTATATTGAGAATGTAATCGACTATATTGGTACTCAGATATCCGCCTGTCCTGAGTATTTCAAGATGATTAAGGACATGTGGACTTCGTTTACGTCTATAGAAAATTTATCGCAAGAATTCATAGACTCCAACGAGACTTACTCGCATGAGTTCTATATATCCCTATTGGCAAAGCTCTTGTGCGCAAATTTTGTAAATAAGGAGGCTTTGATCTCTGATGATCGGCAACTTGTTCAAATTTCCAATGGCGAGTTTTTTGAGAATCATGGCATAAGTAATTTTGCTGAGCATGATTATTTCGGATGGCTTTTGAATGATAATCTTCGTACCTTGCTCCCCACCATTAAGGCAATGCAGAGAGACTTGAGCGTCTATGACTTCTCGAGGTCTCAAGAAGAGGATCTTTTCGGTCTCATTATGGTGCAACTTTCAGAAAAAGGTCATCGGTTATTGCTTGGTCAGGAGTTGACTCCCAACTGGATTGCCGAAAAGCTGGTGGCCAACGTCATCTCCATGCTACCCAAGGGCGAAGTCCCGATGTTCGTGGATATGTGTTGTGGTTCAGGATCAATGGTCGTTGCGACCATCAAGTACATCAATGCATTCCTTGGCAATGACGTTGAGGCCAACAAGCAAATTATCCAAAATTGCATTACAGGTTTTGACGTTGATCCTCTTGCCGTCATTTTGGCCAAGATTAACTGGATAATAAGTGTGGGGAAAATCCTTGACAACCATTTTGACATGATAATACCCATCTATCATGCAGACTCGCTATTTATCCATAAGCCCATATCAGAAGACAGTAACAACAATTTGATTCTGACACTCTTTGATAAACAGGTTTTATTACCAGAATCGCTTTTGGCTGATAATAGAATCTTATTCGATGCGATTGTCAACAAGTGTTACGATTGTATTACTGATACTTACAATCGAGAAGACTTTACTGAAATAATAGCAGAGAGTCTTGATGTCTCGGACGAACAAACGCTGGATTTTGCCTGCGACCTTCATAAAGTCATGTACGACTTGAATAAAGAAGGTAAGAATGGTATCTGGTCGTTCTTCTTGAAAAACACTTTGCGTCCAAGTCTCGTTACTGCTAAATTCAATGGCATTGTATCAAATACGCCCTAGCTTGCATTAAGCAAGATTGCCGACAATCCCTATCATACCTCTCTTAATTTGTTGGCAAAAGATTTGGGTATCAAGCCTTCTGCTGCAAATTTCCTGCATGTGGAACTAGCCACTATCTTCCTCTTGAGTTCAATCGGAAGATACTTGAAGGACGACAGCGTGTTCGGATGCGTCCTTCCTCACTCCGTACTTGCAGGCCATCATCAACAAAAGTTTAGAACTGGGGCATTTGTAAAGTCTCGGATGCAAATAGACGCACGATTCAGTTCCTTGTGGCTGCTGCCAGAAAGCGTTTTCAAGAACAAGGCAATAGTTGTCTTTGGAACGAAGAAACCTTGGGAAAACTTCTCCAGTCTGCCCGGCATGAATATTATCAGCAAAGAAAAGAGTGAGCCAACTGTCTTCATCACAAAGCAATACGGTGGTCAAACAATATGGACTAATGAAGAAGTACACCAGGCGGTCAACTCTTCTTCAAGTCCTCATTTCGAGCAGGGAGCCGACATTATGCCGAGAAACATCTTCTTCTTCAACGTTGAAGAGAGTGGCAGTGCTTATTCTATTAGTTCCATAACATCGAATTCAAGATATGCATATTTCCTCCAGAACATGCACAAAGGAAGGGAATATAGGATTCCTGAGGCCGTTATCCCTAAACGATTCTTCTATAAGGTGCTTGTTTCCAACATTGTCACGCCCTTTGGCCTGTCAGAAGCTCCATTGGCACTACTCCCCGTGAAGGTAAATGCAGATGGAGTCTGGGCGTGTTTGACAAACAAGCAGATCAATGCGATGTCTCGTTCGGTAAAAAATACGTTCAAAGAGATTGAACGCGAATACAAAGTTCTCCAAGGAGCCAATCGGGACATCTATAGGAATGCACTCAACTGGCGAGGGAAATTGGAAAAACAGTGTTTCAACGACAAAAAGTTCCTTGTGGTTTTTGGAGCTGGAGGAAGCAAGCCATGCGCCACTTATCTTAAATTAGATGCTTCTAACAGATACATTGTTGATCAGACTCTGTATTGGTATGCAACAAATAATGAAGATGAAGCCCTGTATCTTGTAGGGTTGCTCAACAGCGATTCAATCACCAAAATCATTTCTCCCTTTCAGCCAGAAGGGCAGCAAGGCAAGCGTCATGTTCACACATTGGCTCCATCGTCAATTCAACTATACAATGCCGACAATATCGATCACAAACAACTAGCAGACATCACTCAACATCTCATTGAAGATTTACATGGTTCCCATATAGACACTAACCCTAATTCAGGAATGCTACAACATCGTAGAAGCAAGATAATGGCGCTGATAGCGGAACTTCCCTCTTATCAGCAATATAGAGATTTATGCGATAAAATTCTATTGGGTAAATAATTAAAGAATCAAGAAGCATAGACAGACAATATGGATGACATTACAAGGTATCTAACATATTATGACCGTCCATCTATAGATAATTTTGAAATAGATGAAAGTGATACGTATGATGCTGCATTCTACACAGCACTCTTTGGAGTAAAGGATGCCGACTCTGCTTTGCTAAATGAAACAGCCCTCTGCGAGGTTTTTAATGATACTCATTATATTGTTACTTTGTGCTTATTGGATAGTCATCCAGAGCGTGAATTAGCTTTGTATTGCAGAATAGCTATGGGTGACACAACGAAGATGCCTAAACACACTGACAAAGAATTAAACTTACGGATGTCTGTTGTTATGGGCATGGTTGCTGCTATACTTGAGAGCTTCCGCTTTCAAGGCTTTGATACAGATACAGAACGCCTTTTGCTTCATATTGGAACGTGGGCTCAGAAGGATGAAAAGCGTAAGGACATTGTGGAGTATATGAAGAAAGCTGTTGATGCTAATAGATATAATCATCTTCGTAGTCCGTGTCCTAACGATTTCTCTCCGCTGCCCTTCAATCCTAATACAATTGACTCAATAACATGGGAGAATGAGCTAACTCTTGTTTGTAATGAAAAGGGGCCATGGGAAGTTGCAGAACACGAGGCAGAATGGCTCGTTAGGGATGTTGCTAGAGGAGATGAAAAGAGAAAGCAGCAATTTGTTAATCTTATCATTGACTACTTTGAGAAGATAAGCAGAACTGAAAAGGGACTCTATCAAGCAGATAATTACAAAGCCTATCTAAGAAAATTTAATGCCCTAAAAAGAGAATTGGCTCCAAAGACAATTATTAATGATTTGGCTAAAAGCATAGATTGGGTTAAACTGACCAATGACTTCAATCTTGAAAGAATTAAAGATGTTGTAGAAACTGTTGGTAGTAACGACAGGGAAAAGAAGATTATTGTTAAAGCGATTTATGATGCTGAATTAGCCACAGGGAATACGTCAAGAATTCCCTATAGCGTTGACAAGTTGCTAAACGACCTTTATAAAAAGTACGATGAAAACCATAAAGGCTTGTGGGATGCTGCGTATAATGAGGAAACAGAAACTCTAAGTCTTGATGTCTTGGTGAAACAAGCTATAGAAGATTATATGGAGCGTCACATGGCAACTGATGCAGATATAGACGAAATCTTTAATGACAACCAGAGTGGTATGGAGCAAAAAAAGGAAGATGAAAACTTATCTCTGAAAGCGCAAATAAATGATCTGGAAGGACAGCTAAAGGCTGCCAAGGAATTAGATGAACGAAGGATTGAAGAAATAGATAAATGGCATGGGGCGTATGAGCACGCAATAGCCGAGATATCTATGTGGCAGCAAAAATATGAAGAAGCGAAAGATGAGGTATCCAATTTGACTGAATATGATAGACAAGATGTTTATCCATTGTTGGGTGTTCCTCAGATAATGTTGACAAACAATAGTAATTTTGCAAGAGTAGTTCAGGCAATGGTTTCGGCACGTTATTTCAAGCGAGCTAATGGTGATGAAACGAACGCTACAGAAGTTGGTGGCATGTTGCTGAAGCTGTTTGGCGTATCGAATACATGGAAGTCCGTTCTTCAAAAGGCATACAGCAGAGAAAATCCTTTGAAGACTTTTGATGAGTTACGTGATGCTGGTGAGAAATACTGGACTAATAGAACTGGATTAACGAAAGAAATCAGGAAAAAGGGGAAGAAATAAGATAAGGTACACGTGAGGTACACGGGTGAGGTACACGCGAGGTACACGCGAGGTACACGGGCTTGTATTTTTATCTACAATACATAATAGCTACCTTTGCACTGCAACTTGTCGCAGGAGTCGGCAGTTGTGGTGCATCTTTCGTAATGGGGCCTCATTTCTGCGAGGAGCGCCGGGCAGCCCACTTTACTCCCAACTCTCAAAAAAGTTGGAAGAAATGAGGGTGATAATTGAATCAGGTGATAAGCCTGAAGCAAGAGAACTGATTTACGCACTACAGAAGTATGGTGTGCAGTTTGTAATTGTGGAAGAAGAGACTAAGCAGGTGCATCGTCTTTTGAGTAACAATGAGTTTAGGACTGCTATTTGTAAGGTCTTGCAGAGTTTTACTGTTGGTACTCAATGGGTGGCGGTATATAGGATTCTTGTGGATTTCTATGGCTTCCCCGAAGCGTATGATGCTTTCTGTGACAAGATTGAGAAACTGATGAAGGGTGTGAACCTGACATTCCCATGCGACTATCAAGCCATACAGAAGCCATTGGCATCATGTGCAATTTTGCAGAAGCACTATGACCAATGGAAAGTGTATGTTGTCAAGAAAGGTGACAGGATTTTCCCTCGTCAGAAGAAGATTGCCGATATGCTTCTTGAAGCTCTCGAAAACGCTTAAACTCGATGAAAATAGGTGTTGCAGCAATTGCATCTATATGGTGTAATTGCTGTAATCAGTTGGTTCTCAGTTGTTTTCAGTACTTGTTTACTTGCGTATTTTTGTGTCTTTTTATATTCCAAACTTTTTTTGTATATTTGTAGCGGGTTAATCCCGCAAAAAGTAGACTTGCTTTTGTCAAGTTTCTTTAAGCTTGAAATAGGCTCATGATGAGACTATGGGTATCAAGAGAGACTGACGAAAGTAAGATGAAAATAAGATATATCATCGAAACAGAATGTGAGGACATTATCGAAATGATAAATGTTCAGGTTAAGTGTGGCAGAGCTAAGTTAATACCTGTTGACGGTAACGGTGGTGTTCCAGTTAGGAGTGAAGAGGAAATTAGGGATGTCATCTTGAAGGTATTGGCTTATTTTGCTGTAAAATCACAATGGGTTGCAGTCTATCGCATTCTGGTTGATTATTGTGGGTTCCCTTCTGAGGTGAAATCATTCTGTCAAAGAATCAAATTGTTGATGAGAGGTTACGATTGCAAGTTTACATGCAATTATCAGTCGGTTCAAAAGTCTTTAGCTGCTAAGCGTATTTTGCAGAAGCCATACAGCGATTGGGAAGGATACGTCGTTAAAGATGGAGAACGATTCTTCGCACGACAGAAAATGATAGCAGATAAGCTTTTTGAGTTGCTCCGAGGGGCGTAACTTATAATGAACCACGCCTAATTTACTTTGTAATTTACGTTGCAAAGTAATTAGGTGTGCATATTCTGGGACCTGACTACATTTGCAGCGAAAATCTTCCAAGTGAGGAAGAGTGAGATTTTCCGCAAGGCGAGATTTTCGATGAGGTCTTTGACATATTGACACAACTTACACTTCGATAATTCTCATTCGCACACACACGTATGTATGCGTACATTATCTACAATTTAAAGGATATGAAACAGGAA
>AUXO012492315.1_pt1 | contig 10276 bp, 8 predicted proteins | sample 768731 | NCBI WGS metagenome assembly AUXO01 (sample SAMN02715735, study PRJNA202380) | gut metagenome | biome: sheep rumen | host: Ovis aries | place: New Zealand: Palmerston North | reverse complement strand
GGTGGAGCTTTAGGATTTTTAATACTTTTACTTAATAATCCAGTACAAGCGTTCATTTTCTTAGTAATAACTATAGTATTACAAACAATAGACGGATACATACTAAAGCCTAAAATGTTTGGAAATGCCTTCGATGTTCCTGCTGTATGGACATTAATGGCTATAATTACAGGTGGAAAAATGTTTGGAATAGTTGGAATCTTCCTTGCAATTCCAATAGCTGCAGTTATTTCCTTTGCATATAAAGAAATATTTGTCATATGGTACAACAATAATAAAAAATCTAAAAAAGAGCCCTGATAAGGGTTCTTTTTTATTGCTTTTCTTTGCTACTTATGGTATAATATACTCAAAGTGATAAATAAGAAAGGTTTCACTATATGGCAAATAAATGTACCATAGAACTTCCAGTAAGTATCGGAGATAAAATTTATTTAAAGAAAAAGAAAATAATAAATTGCAGATACTTTGGAGATGAATATGCAAGAGAAGACAGAACACCTAATTGTCTCCAACACGAATACGATTGTGGTGCTCCAGAAGACGGAGGACTTCCCTGTAATGCAGAATATGAATACTATGTACAGGAAGTGGAAGTTGATGATTGGATTCTTTCGGATTTTGCTGAAGCAACAATAAAAGATGAATTAGATGAACTCTTAGAAAAATACGCTTTAACAAGAGAAGAAATGTTTGATTACTTAGATAAAAATAATGATTAAAAAGGAGAATTTATTATGGATTTTAAGGAAACAAAAGGAATTAATTTTGACGCAGAAAAGGTAAGAGATAAACTAATTGAAGAAATCAGAAACACAGGATTTAAGAAAGTAATTCTTGGTATTTCTGGTGGTAAAGATTCTTCAGTAGCAGCTGCTCTTTGTGCAAGAGCACTTGGTCCTGAGAATGTATATGGAATTATGCTTCCTGATGGAGTTCAGAAAGACCTTTCAGATTCACAAAGAATTTGTGAAGCACTAAAGATTAATGCAAGAACTGTAAATATCGGACCAATCCATACAGCTCTAAATGCTCAGTCAATTAATGATACAACAAGAGATGATATTTTCCCAGACGGAACAAATGAATCAAAGATGGAACACGAATCAGATATCAATGTTGGACCAAGACTTAGAATGACAGTTCTTAGATATCTTGGACAGTCTATTGGAGCTCTTGTTTGTGGAACTGGAAACCTTTCCGAATCAGTAGTTGGATATTGCACAAAAGATGGAGATACAAGTTGTGATTTTAATCCACTTGGAGCACTTACAAGTATTGAAGTTGTTGAAGTTGGTAAGACAATGGAAGAACTTCCAAGAGAACTTGTAGAAAAGACTCCATCAGATGGACTTTCTGGAATGAGTGACGAAGAAAAGCTTGGAATTAAATATACTGATATTCATAAGTATATTAGACTTGGTACTTCTGGAAATGAGGAAATAGATAAAAAGATTACTGAAAAGTATAATGCATCTTTCCATAAGAGACAGATGCCAAGAGTTCTAAATCCATTTGAATGAAAATAAAAAAAAGAAGGAGACAAAACTCCTTCTTCTTTTTTTTATTACTTCACATATGACTTGAAAACATCGAGAATTTCCTCAGTATAATTGAACTGCTTGAAAGTAGTAACTCTCTTATAAGCAGGAATGTTTTCTTTAACATCTTCAATAGCCTCAAGAAGATTTTTTTCATTTTTCTTCAAATATGTATTGATAACTGACTTGTAATTAGATTTCAAAGACTTAAAACCAAACTCATTGGTCTTAGCTACACCCTTAGTAGCAACATCATAAAGAAGTCTAATAAGAGCTGTTGACAAATGTCCCTGCTTTGAAAGTGCTGATGTAATAGCACCATCATCAAAAGTATCAACAATATCATAGATGTCTGCAACACTATTTACTTCTTCAAAGAATCTATTAATATCAGCATCTTTTCCCCAGAAAGTCCAGAAACGCTCTCTCTGAAGAGTAGTATTATTGTTAACACCATTCATATTGTGAATAATATAGTTAAAAGCACTCTGGAAACTTCCAAAAGCAGTCTTAGCATATAAATTCTTAATACCATTAATATGAAGGTTTTCATTTAGATACTTTTTATCTGTATCAAGTCTTCTCTTAATAATAACTGTATTATAAGTAGGATACTTTGCAAGAATCTGTGCATCTGTTGAAACACTTTTTGCTCCATTATTAATGTTAACAAAAAGCTTTCCAACATACAAAGGGTCAACACTGTCTACATATTTTACAAGAAAATCTGTTTTCAAAAAAGTCTGGAACCATTCAGCTTCAGGACCTTTAGAACCATTGATTTCATCAACATAATGTCTATTTGAATCACCAAAAGCTTTCTCACTTACAACAGGAAGTTTGTTTGTTAAAAATAAATAAAGCCATTCAGTTCTATGCATTCCGTCCCATAAACCACCGTTTCCATTCATAAAAATGGTTGTGTTTGTTTGAGGAGCAGGACCAGAAATTTCTCTAGCATCAGAACCAATGACTTTAAGAATATCATCATAATATTTAGTACAAGAAACAGAATTGTAATAATCAACAGCTGCGTCTAAAATAGATGAAACAAATCCCATCGCATCATTTTGTCTAAAATTGAAAGGTCTTTGAAATTCTGTTCCGTGAAAAACTGTAACTTTATTAACTCTTTCAGCATAAAGAGATTTGTCATCAAAAACAAACTCCATATTTACGTCTTGTTCACCATCTACATCAATTAAAGTTTCACGAAGTTTCTTTACAGAAATATTCTCATTCATAATCTCAAAGATTCTTCCAAGTGATACAAAAAATTGTCTTGTTCCTACTGTCTCAATATTTGCCATTTTTATATTCCTCCAAAAATTTAATAAAGTGAAATCTCAAGGATTCCATAATCTATATATTATTATATAAAAAAATAAAGAAAATATTAAAGCAAAAAATAAGGGTGGAAAACCACCCTTATTTTTCTAAAGAATTTGAAACAACAGTTGTATCTATTTCTAAAATATCTTTATATTTTTCTTTTATATCTTCAGGTAAAGATTTAATAAGTTTATTATAGTTACCCATAGATTTAGAAATTTCTTTCATAGTATTTAAAAGCTCAGTATTATGGTCTGTTTTAAAGCTTCTTTTTTGCATAAAAACTGAAAAAGCAGTTCTTCCAAGATAATCTCTATCCTCCAATGAAAATCCATTAGACAATAAAGATTTGAGAATTCTTTGTTCATTTTTAACATCATATTCAACATATCCAAGAACTAAATCTTGATTAACTCCAAGAGCTCCTCCAGAACAAGTAAAACATTTAGATTCACAAAAACTAAGGAAATTTCTATCTTTAGAATCTTTAATATCATTAAAATCTATTGAAGCCAAAGATTCTATAAGTAAAGAAGTCGCCTCAGAATCTCTTTTATAAGAAGAAGTATAAAGAAGAGAATTAAAAAAATTTGAAGTATTATTTTTAATATCTTCTTTAAAATTCTTAAAGAAATCTTCTCTTTCTGAAGGCTCTAATTTAGATATTCCGTATAAAATATCAGAACAAAGCCTAATATTAGAAGTTTCTAATCCTTTTTTAAATAAATCACCCTTTAAAAATATTTTTTCAAAAATATCTTTATTTATATCTCTAATATCAGTAACAGATTCATAAAAATCAATATTTCCCTTAAAAGAACCTTGTAAGAAAACATTTTTAATGTCTTCAATAGAATCTTCATAAGCCGTTACAAACGATAAAATAGAAGTTCTTTCTATATTTAAACCAATTTTCATTTTCTTTAATAAATTAGAATAGGAATCTGCTACTTCTGTTTTTATTAAGGAATGATTATCCATAGAAAAAATCTCATCAATTGATAAACAATCTTTTTTATCGATAATAAATCCATTATCAGTAATTTCTATCCAATTATCATCAAGAATCTTTTTAAAAGTATTAAATCTGTTAGTAGAATTAATAACTCCTTCGTTGTCAAAAGCTTCAAAAATTTTACTTACAGTATAATCATCAATTTCTTCAATATGTTTGCCAACAAGTCTTTCAGCCATTAATCCATCTAAATTTCTAATAATTCCTTCTTGTAAAATAGGAACACCAAAAGTTTTAAGAGATTCTCTTAAATTAAAGTAATCATTTATTGTATCTTCTAAAGGTGCTTTTTCATATTTTTTCAATATAATCATTTCTAAACAATCTTCTAAAGATTCATTCATTTTTAAAAAAGAATCATAATTAAAACCATCATTTAAAAGGCTAAAAGCATCTTTATTTACCTTTTCCAAAGGTTCTATATAAGGAACAATCGAATGGTCTTTAAATATTTTAGAACCAAGAATTTCATCGTGTAAAACTGTATCTAAAATAGGTGCAAAACCTTCTATCTGACTATAAAAAGCTCTGTGAGCAATAACTTCGATTTCTGGATATACAGAATCAAAATCGTCAGGATAAACACTAAAAGAATTTAAAGAATCTAAGTACTCATCTCCTGGAATTTCTTTTAAACTAGTAAGACAGTTAGCATAATATTCTGTAAACATTTCTTCAATAGCCTTGCATTTCGTCATAAGTTCCCAAGATTCAAATTCTTTAGAATTTTTCATATCTATAGATAAGAAATGACCTAATTCGTGAGATAAGCAATGTCCTTTATAAATTTCTTCCTTTGGAGAAAGAATGATATCACATTTAGGACCATTTGTATCACTTAAATTAAACAATCCACAAGTAGGTCTTCCATCAGAAAATTCTCTGTCAGAAACTCCTGTAAAAGTACGGCACAAAGGAAGAACTTGTGCTTCAAAATATTCTTTTTTTAAGCTTTTTAATGTATCTGGATTTATTTTTGGATAATCAAACATACACATATAAAGAGCGATATCTCTTGCTATTTCTTCTTTATAACTATTATCGTCATCCATTAAAACTAAGTTTGAAAAAACCTGATTTTTATAGTAATCAAAGTCTTTATCATTAGTGGGATTTAAATTAAAAGACATATAAGACTCCTTTCAAAAATATACAATACACTAAATATATTTAATATATTATACAATAAATACTTAGAAAGTAAAAAGGTTAATTAAAAAAATCTGGAGATTTTTCTCCAGATTTTTTATAAACTCAATGAATAATAATTAATTCATCTTTAATTTTATCTTTAAAAGATTTTTCTTTAAAATTATCAACGATTTTTAAAACTTCTTCAGAATATTCTTTTGCAATAGATTCATTTTTTATTAAATCACTATATTTAGGACTATCAATATCAACAGTTTTATCTCTAATATTATCCATTCTTTGTATTAAGGTATCAAAAACATCTCCATCAAGATGATATTTCTTCATCATATTTTTTATATATTTACCATCTGTTGAGTTTCCAACCATATTTAAAGCAGAACATTCATCGTCGGAATATGAAGCAATTTTTGCATATGTTTCAAACAGACAAGAACCATCCTTATTTTTCTTAAAAATAAATTCTGGATTACTTTCCATAATACTTCTAAGAACATCTGTATTCCCTTCATTTAATGCAATAGCAGTCATTTTTTTGTTTAAATTATCATCTCTAAGACCTGGATAATTTTTATTTAAATAAGCAAATATTTTAGAACTATTACAGTAAACTGAATCTTCATACATAGTAGCAAGTCTTTCACACCTTTTTAAAGAATCTTCAAGTTGTTTGAAGTACCCAACTTCATCATTTTTCATTATCTTTTGATATAAGCTTTCTCCATCTCCAATATCCTTTTCCATAATATCAAATCTAAGAAATGAATATTTATCTACAAGCTTTTTAATATCAGTACCTTTAATTAAGTCATCCCAAGAACCGTCATTTACACAAATTTCTCTAACTACATCCGTCGTAACCACATCATTCAAATCCTTATCATTTTCCTTTTTTAACTTATCAAGGAATATATCAAAAGTTCTGATACCTTTTTTATCACAATCTTCATACGAAAAACCATTAGAAAGCAACGCTCTAATTCCTTCAACTTCAATATCATTATCTGAAAGAAACTTATCAGCCCCAAAAGTATCTATTGAAAATTTAGCATCAGTACAATAAGCAAAGAAATTCTTACCAGTTGAATCAGTAATTTTATTAAAATCATCAATAGAACTATTTAAAAGATAAGCTGATTTACGGAAATTACCATCTAATGCAAATTTTGAAGAATAAAGAAGTGAACTAAAAAATGAATCTGTATAAGTTTTAATAGAGCTTTCTTCTTGTTTATAAAAATCACCAACGACATCATCAAGTTTATCGTTATAGAAAGCCATATAGGATAAAACACTAATAACATTTGCACTAAAAATTGTATTATTTCTTTCTAATGAATAATCAAAAGAATTTCGTCCATAAATATCTTTCTCACAAAAAGCTTTCATAAATTTATCATTTTCAGTATACTCATTAGTAACTCCACTCATAATTTTAAATAAAAAACTTGCAGAAATTTGATTACAATTAGAAAGCATATAACTTAAATTTCTACCATCTTTATCAACAGCCGAATCATCTTTTAGATATTTAACAATTTCATCTTCATCAGATTCAGTAACAAGACCAAGTTTTATCTTCATTGCCATCTTCATAAGCTTATTGTCTTCATTATTAACAAGTTTAATTAAATCATCATTTGAAGTATAAAGAATTCTATCAAAAGAATTTTCTTTTGAAATAGCTTTACTCTTTTTTTCAACCGAATAAGTATATTCAAGAATATCAACTTCCATACCAGCTTTAAATGATTCAAAAGAACAATCATTATTTTCACACAAACTATTTAAAGTACTTGTAAGCTTTTCTTTGTCATAATTTGGGCCAAGCAAAATATTCCCAACCAAATCATCAAGAGTATTTATAGACTCTTGTTGTAAATCAACAACACCATAATTCATAAGAGCTTGCCTTAAAGGAATATAGTCATTTAACAAACCCTGCTGTTTAGATTCATCTACTCCATAATATACTTTTGTCTTGTTTATAAGGGTATATACACAAAGGTCTTCAATATTAGAAATTAATTCTTTGTAATTTTGAGTATCAGGTCTTAATAAAGTCTTGTCTAGTTGATAATTAATTTTAGATAGCATTGTATCATATGGAAGTAAATCATTTTTTTGAGCAAATTTATCATTAATTATTTCATCGTGTAAAATAGCATCAAAAATTGGAGCGAAACAAGATATATTACTATAGCCATCAGATTCACTTCTAAAATAAAGTGTATTAGAATCATATAAAGGATATCTGCATTCCTTATATGGAGCACTTTTTGCAAATAAAGTATGATTTCTCATATCACAAACTCTATTTGCAAAATATTCTGTCATAATCTCATCAACCATAGAATATTTATCATATAAACCATTAGGAAGAATATAATTCTCACCTTCTTTAACAATAGCATTAGATGCGAGGTGAATTGTTTCGTGAGTTGTAGTATGAAGAGTTTCATCTCCTAAAGTATTTTTTACAAGAATTCTATTTTGAGAAAATTGATTATTTGCATTTAATGATGAACGATATTGACCCATCCAACTTTGAGAATTTTTTTGTTCAAATGTCTTAGCATAAAAAACTCCTTCAAAGCTTCTTAAAGTAGGTGTAATTTTATCTAAATCAAAAGCCCCATCTGTATAAAGATATAAATAAGCTAAATTAGACGCTACATTTCTTTTATCTTTTCCCATAGGCATAGACTTTAAATTAGAATAAACATAATTATAAACAGCTCTATAACCTCTAATATTTTCAAGGTCTACTCTTTTTGAACCTTTTGTTATCATAAAAGTCTCCTTTCAAAAATTAACAAAATCTATTTAATATATTATACAAATTTCTCATTAAACAAAAAATAAAGAATTATTTTTTTTAAAAATTTACCAATAAAATTATTTGGATTTTAAGATATAAAATAACAACAAAAACAATAATATATTTATAGAAATTTATATTCAGGAGGAATTTTTATGAGTACAAAAATTTACGATGGATTCAGAATGAAAAATGTATCTTCTAAGGAATTAGTTGATTTTATAAAAGAAATCAAAATTAAACTAAAGCCTTATATAAATGAAGAATATGTTGATGTTTTTTCAGATGTAAGTAGACAGATGGCTAAAGATTTAATTTATGCTGATTATAATTATCACTTAAATCCTTCGGAAGAGAACTATCAAAACATATTAAGGTTTTTAAGAACGACATATGAAGAAACTCTTTCAGAAGATGCTTTGTTTAGTTACATTAGAAAAGGTGAAGAAAATGAAGAAATTGTTTCCCACTTTACTTGGCTAATGGGAAATGTTTTTAACACAACACTAAAAACTGTAAAAGCTTATAGTAATAACCATAATCAACTTTATGAAATAAATGCCAGTATGAGTTTTCATAGTCTAAACAAAAAATGGTTGCTTTTTATACCGTTTGGAAATGGAATATGCAATTTGTTTTACAGTCTTTTAGAATCAAAAAATCCAGAAGACATCGAGTTTGTACAAAAATATGGAATAGAAACTTATGGGTATTGGAATAATACAGATAGACCAGATAATGTAACTGCAAGACAGTGGACAAAAAGAAGAAAAGACTGGAATATTGTATTTCCACCAACATCTATAGGAATTCCATCAGAACACGGGATGGTTATAGATAACCTTATAGATGATTTAAGATTTCACGGAATCATTAATTTAAATCAGAATGTAGATGGAAGAAGAACATCTATTTTGGATAGATTTTCTGAACCAGATGTTTTTTTAGAGGAAATTGCAAGAAGAATGACCATAGATAAATTTACTGAAGAAGATGAAGAACTTAAAAAAGAAGAAAAGCTATCTTATTCTCAAATAAGAGAAGTTAGAGAAAAATATATAGAACTTTTTAAGGATTCATCCAGTAAAGTATATGAAGAGTATGAAAATACTTTAAAAGAAATGAAAGATATCTATGATTTCAAAACAAAAGAAGACATTTTAAAAAAGCCTATCTTAAGACTTATACCAAACTTTACAAAGGATTATGATGCAAAAAATCCTGAAACAAAGATTTTTGATAAGTTAAAAGAATAATTCTAAAGAGAGCTGTTATTTGCAGCTCTCTTTTTTGTTGCAAAAGAAAAAGGAGTATTAAACTCCCTTTTCCAAACTGTTTAGATAATTTGATTGAGCTTCAAAGAAATCTTCTTCTTCTGAATATTTAGATGGCTCGCAATAACAAATTTCGAGATTGCTAATATTCTCTAAAGAATTCTTTGTAGGAATAATTTCAAGTGGTAATACAAGTTTACCACTTAAAGAAACATCAACGTTTGTCAAAAAAATATCTCTTTTAATTTCAATAAGACCTCTTGAAATTAAAGAATCAATCGAAAGCTGCGTTCCATCATTCCCAACATATCCTGTTACCATACTGGATTTACCTCCTTTTCAAAATCATAAAAGACCTGAAAAAAGCCCCAAGAAGGTTTTGAAATATTTTGAGAAAAAGTAAAAGTTGAAGGAATAATAAGAGTCCCTTTTAAATCTTTATCAATAAATTTAATTTCGCCATTCTTTACAACAACTTCTCCTCTATTACATAACTCAGCCCAATCAACGTGTTGATTATCTAAAGTATATAAGCCTGTATCTGCCATATCAATTTTTCCTCCTTACATATTCTTATAAAAGAATTTTACATATTTTATTATACGGAAAAATAAAAATCATAATAACAAAAAACAGAACTCTAATTGAGTCTTCTGTAAAATATTTATCGTTGAAATAGTAGAAAACCCCTACTTCAACGACGTTAGTCGTAAGTAGGGGGATGAATACGTCTTATGATTTAATTTTTTTTAGCTACAAAATGGTTAATTTTGTAGCTTTTTTCTTTAATTTGTGATAAATTTAATATATATTCTGACAAAGGAGATAGAATTTTGAGTAAAGAAAAAGCTACAAAGAAAAAGAATAAAGCTTTTAAATACAAAATCTATCCAACCAAAAACCAAGAAATCTATTTAATTAATGTTTTTGGTTGTTGTAGATTCATATATAACTATGCTCTAGGCAATTCTATCTCTTTATATGAATCTACAAAAGATACTGAAAATCCAAAATATTTTAGCTATAGTGAATATGCTGACAAACTTAAACCTATGAAGCAAACAGATGAGTATTCTTTTCTAAAGAAAGTTGACTCAACAGCTTTACAACAGGCGTTAAGACATCTTGATACAGCTTTTCA
>AUXO012982376.1_pt1 | contig 10277 bp, 6 predicted proteins | sample 768731 | NCBI WGS metagenome assembly AUXO01 (sample SAMN02715735, study PRJNA202380) | gut metagenome | biome: sheep rumen | host: Ovis aries | place: New Zealand: Palmerston North | reverse complement strand
TATAGTCCTGTGGATGTTCCTGGGCCCTCAACCAGCCATGCCCATGATCATCAAGCCGCAACTTAGCTACGCTATCCAAATCATAGCCGCTACTGTTTGGACTCACCTTCATCAACACGTTCCTTCTATTAGCCTCATTCTCACCCCACAGTATATCTTCCCCTTTTAATTTCTCATTGCAAACAGGACAACTCGGAACAAAATTCATCAGCGATAAAGCAACCAATGGACACTTGGCTTTCGGTAGAAAATGGTCCAAATCGAAGTGATTTCTCAAATTTCCTGCGACCTTTTCACTTTTCTTAGGGGAATCTCTCCATCGAGCGTCCAGATGATTAAATCTATCTTCAATATTAGATACATTCACTCCTGTTGTCTCGCGAAGCTTCATAATCTTGTCATATTTCCCCTTTGCCAACTTTTTACCACTTTCTCTCCTCACATATCTCTCTATCTGATGCCTTGTAGCACCCATCAAGAACTCACCTACGTCCATATAAATACTCGAAAAGCCATAACTGTTTATATAACTCAACTCGCAGTAGTAGCATACATCCAGCTTCAATTCTTTTTGATGCTGCATAAAGAAGCTAGAAATGTCTGGTTGAAATTTGGGTGGTGTTCCACCTTCCGTACTATAGTTGAATAGCCTTTCAAGTGCTCCATTGAGATCTTTCATCCCATCACCATAAACCTCAACCATTTCTTGATAATCTATAAAGATATCAACCAGTAAGTCATAATCCGCAGTTAAAATTTCAGAGATATTGTCTGGATAAAGGCGACTACTCTCAGGCGAATTATCATCATTACTTCTCAATTCATCTCTCAGATCTTCCCAATCATCTTGCATCCTTCCGAGATGATTATTAAAAATAGCTAAGTATTCAGTTTTCAGAGCCTGAATATCTTCGGGATAATCAATTCTCCTCATCCTTTTCTTCCTTTAGACTCTCTATTTGTTGCCTCACACCTTCCAGTTCTCTTCTCAATTTTACTTCTTTCTCCATCATCCTTTCTAACAATCCATGATGCTTCATCTTAGCCTGTTCAACTTTCATTTTTGCTTCCTCAAGCATCGTCACCAAGTTATTCTTTAAATATGGTTCAGCAATGGATGATGTCAGAAATTCATAATATGGATAGTTATTCAATAACTTTTCCATATTGTCATCTTTATCTATTTCTTGATACAAAGACACAATAGTATCTACAGCCTTCCTTACAACAGCCCCGATGGAATCATCGATAAACTGGTTATAAAGCAGATTATGGATATTAGCTCCGAATGTTTGTTTATGCTTCTCCATAACCACTCCATTATCCATATTCAACGTATGGTCTACCATTACATCACTCAACACGAACGGTGAATGAGTAACCACAGTTATATTGATGCTCCTGATCTTTCTGCCGTCTATATGACACCAGCCAAGCATTTGAATCAGCTTTTTGATAAAATCGCGCTGAAATTCAGGATGATAATAAAGCTCAGCCTCGTCAAAAATCAGATTCACATGATGATATGGTATATGGAATTCATTCTCTTTTACACTCTGAATATTCTTGATATGATATAGGATATAGCTGAAGCTCTGCATTACCTGTTTCTCACCACTACTCATCCCGTCAAGCGATAAAGGCTCACTGTCCCCTTCGGAGTTTTCCTTCCTAAATTTGATCTCCCATTCAAAAATTGCGGGTGGTGTAATTAAAAAAACATCATCGTATGTCTCATATCGGTTTCTGTTCTTCTCTTTGAATTTATGTTGGTTGTCATAGTTAAGGTTTTTCTGTAGAAAGGCCTTCAAGTCTTTCACTTCATAAATAGCAAGAGTGCTGTCCTTTGCTATTTTTCTTTCCTCTTCTGTTTCACCAGTCAAATAAAGTCCGCGTTTGACAAACTCTAGCAACTGATGGATTTTAAGTGTGATATGACTGGGGGTATCCTCGTTTATCATTTTTCCTACTATCGTCGAAGCATAGTTCTCAGGTAAGTCTACAAGACAATATTTTTTCCTCTCTTTCTCTCCGAATTTTACCAATTCCCCTTCTCTTGGTGACCTGATACCCAACAATTGTCCATATTCTCTATAGGTTGCACTGATCTTTATCGTTTTATAAGTCAGATAACTGATAATTGCATCTTTCACTTTGGGTGGTTTATTTTGATACCCATCAATTGCTACAAGAGCTTTCGACCATTCTTTTTTGATCGTAGTGAACATCTCCTTGCGGTAATTAGCTATTCGTCCTCTGACGAATCTTTCCATTTTGTCTTTATAAATTTTTGTAGATTCCGATCTGAATCGATAATTCATAACTACAGGTTCGTATTCTGCCATAAATGGTTTATTCTGCGATAGGAAGAGAAGAGCCAATGTTGATAATCGTTGACGGGCTAAACCATTCTCCTTATTTACATCTATATATCCGTCTTCTTCTCTGTATGGTACCATAACAATTGGAGCCAAGTAGCCATCATTTTTGTGCATGATACCGCTTATCCAATCGTTATCAACTTCTTTTTCATAGCTATGCAAAATATCCTTTTCATAGCCTGTTTCGTTAAACGAATAAATGCTATAGTTGGAGCAGATTGTATAGAAGAATGGTCTCAAAAGATTTTGTAGTCTTGTCGTTGTCAGATATTTATGAACAGGCAGATTTACTTTCTCTTCCTTTATTCCTTTATATATATACGACACACCTTCTTTATTACATTTGATACCACCAAGGTAGCCATCCGTTTCAAAGAATAAAGTAGCTGAGAGCCCTAGAGCTTCATGTAATTCATGTCCCAACTGGGGATTATTCTTTGCAGCTCCTTCATGCCATCCTTTATCAAAAAGATAATAAGAAAAGTTATTGATGATGCGGAAGAATATTTCCAGAAGCGTTGTTTTACCAGAGCCATTGGTGCCAACTATACTGTTTACGGTAATGGTCATATTCTTTGGAAAAGGCTCATCCTCTGCTACTGACTTGTAGAGCTTATTGCAGTATTCATCAGCCATTTTCTGCTCCTCCGTCATCCATTGCCACCCGTTCTTACTGGTTGGGCACTGGTAGTTCCCAAACGGATACCATCCTGGCTTCAGATTCTTCAGTACAGAATCTTTACCTTTATCTATTAATATTCCAATTACCCTCATATCCCCTCCATCAAACTCTTTTTCAGCTCTATTTTATTCACATCAGGCAAATCGTATTCATAAATCGAGGCAATAATAATCTGATGATCCGCAAAATCCCTCTTTAAAATATTGATCATCAATCGGATATTTTCGGAATCAATTTCCTTGCCCGATGGGGAATCTAGTATAATTGGTAGTTTTACGCCTAAAAGCCTCTTAACTTCCAATATATATGCCAACCTAAACGAGAACACCGTTTTATGTAACAATGCACCCGACAATATCTTCATATTCGTAGTGAACAGATAATTCAAATTCGTCAAGCTGTCATCTCTTACTCCCAATTCATCTGCGTATCTTATAACGTTCTTATACAAAGAGCCAACAACTTGATTATTACTTCTGGTCTTTTCAGATATTTGTTGCCTGACTTCTAAAAGTTGTCTTTTCAGTTTCTCCTTTATCTCTTCTATTTTTACATAGCCGTATGGAAACTTCTGCACCATCTCATCAAAAGCATCAGCAATAGACTTTACCGTAAACATGGAGTCATCTTTCGGCGTTTTCTTTACTCTCAGTTTATCTATAGCTCTTGTAAGGCCATTGTATTCTACAGCCATTATTTTTCTTTTGGCAATAAGGTATTCAATACTGTCATTAAGCCCTATTATATTATCTGCTGTTACTCTTATTGCATCTCCTTGAGGTGTTTCCACCATCAGTTTCATTTCCTCAACAAGGTTTTTAAACTGCTTATTACTATTCATAACGCGATCTATACGCGACAGTTCACGTCTGATACCATTCAGTTCTACCTGTTTAAGTTTGATTTGAATATCTATCTCGTCATCAGGCGATTCTTTTAACAACGAACCTTCGGCTACCTCTAATGATTCTTTATATTTAGTAACATTCGATATCTGCTCGTATTTTGCTATCTCCTGTTCCAGCAAATCCTTTTGTTTCTTCAAATCACTGCAGTCGACACCAGATAGTCCTTGGATAAAGTCCTCTAGATTAAAGTGTATGCTTCCTATAACTCTACCACGATTCAGTAATGTCCACCCTTTTTCTTGATCCAAGTAAAAGGTCCCAAGTATATTATTTAATATATCAATATTTCCCGTATTAAAAAGTAAGGTATGAACTTGATTCATTTGATCAGGCAGAAAATAAGAACGCACTGTCTCCCCTATTCTACTTTCAATAATCTCTGTCGTCGGTCGTCTAAAAATCAGGCCCGTCCCATCATCTAAAGTTACGCTGACCTCATACTCATACTTTTCAATCGGGAACCGTTTGGTTCCAGGCACATTGTAGCCCAACGAATAGAGGAGCACTCTCATCAATGTAGTTTTACCTACACTATTAGCAGTACTATATATGATATTGCTCTTTTCAGAGAAAGAAAAAGCCTTCTCAAATAACCCCATTCTTATTATCAAATCATTGATAATCATAAATTAGCCTCTTTCTTGATTCTATTGATAACGTATTTCTTTGAAAGAATAGTGTACATGATGATTTTGATAAGACTACTCCAAATTTCTTCATCTACCGAATCTATCTCAATATCATCTGTATAATCACTCCAATGGTCATTAATAAACATACTAACAGCATTCCTGTCTTTTATGCCTGCGATGGTAAAGTCAGATATAACCTTGGCAACAAGATCAAACCGCTCACTACAATAGTCAATTATTTCACGATACCTATTATTGATCTCTTCAAACTCACTATCGTCAAGTCCTGTGCAATACAAAGCATTACGATCCAGGTTTCCTTGACCTGTCACGCAAACAATAATAGGCCAAATGATATCCTTTTTCCAAAGTTTAATCTCTTTGTTCAATTTTGAACCACTTCTGTAGAGCATACCTTCCCAAACTTTATGTAATTGTTTGCGGTATCCAGATCCACCTAATCCCATGTCTCCCAAGAAATCAGAGATGACATCTAAAACAACTTTACAACGCTGTCTGTTATCGTCCCCTTCAAATGGAAAGGCACGGATAACAAGTTTGTTTTTATCGAGTGGTACACTTAGCTGTGACAAATAAACATCAATTATTTCCTTTGTCGAAGACGGAAGGTTCTCATATTTTTCTATCGAATTCCCATAAAATAAATTTTTAGAAGCATCATCATTAAACGGATTGGGGGAATTAGTGATATATACAAGTTCCCTAGCATTAACCTTCCGTGCTCCATCCGACAATGATTCCATTGCCTTATTCACATTCCCTTTAACATGAGTAAAATCTGTACTTGCCTTAACCACACTTTTGGCTTGTGCCAGCACATACGAACCGTCAATAAGTTCAATATCAATATCCTCATTGCATTCGAGCCTTATTGACTTTAACTCTTTCATGTTCTCAAGCATGAGTACGATGGCAGCATTGGCCTGAAAGAGAAAACCGAATATAACAGGTGTTGCAGAACGATCCATAGTTTCTTCACATTCTCTTACATATACTCTATAGCAATAGTCCCAGCCGGAACATCACCACGTATCTCAATCTCATCCACCTTGGCAAAATCAAGCAACTGAAGATACAACTGGTAGAATTCATACAACTTTCCACCAACAGGAGCCCTTCCTATAGGTTTATCTTTATTAGCATATATCAGATTCACCTCTCTCACAAAATTGCAATTCTTGATATTTGTTATCAGAGTAATCAGTTTTGTTTCCTCGATAGCAAATCCTGGAGAATCCAAAATTTGTTCCGAAACTAACACCACTTTCTCAATATATGCCCTCAAGAATCCAACCTCAGTAGACCCACGCAAAAACGTACATCCACTCCCTGGTGGACAATGATACCAATAGTCTATTTTACAGCTTTAAATTCCACCTGCCTTTTCGAAGTCACTCTTATCGAAACCATACAGCCTATTATCTTTCACCGACAGTTGGCATTTGTCTACATAAAATGCAATAACCGCCTGCATTAACATTGCCGTAAAGTTTAGTTTCCCCTGTATAAGCTTCCTCATGTCCTTGGCCCTTTTCCTCTCTCCCATATATACCAACAGGTAATAGAAGATGATACTCGTCAGTACGCCAAGACTAGCATCTACGGCAAAGGCATTAATTGTCTTTATCCTCTCCTCATCTAAATCTACGGGGATTAAAGGAAAACTATCAAACACCACAGCAGCAATGATTGTCCCTGAGATGATAATCGCCACAAAAAGTAGCGTGTGCTTCATTGTGTTGAATTCGTCGTTTTCCATTATATTCCATCTTACATCATTCTCACTCCCCAAACACTTCCTTCACAAAGCTCATCTGCTTTGATGACAGTTCTTCTTGCGCCTTCTGCACTTTTCTCATCTGTTTCATCATTTGTTTCGAAAGTCGCTTCTGCGTATCAATATCGGGTAGAGGAATCACCACTGACAATATCTTTTCAATTGATATTTTCGACATCGGATACTCTCGTTTATTGAGTATTTTCATCTGGTTGAGTACAGGCTCTGTACACATCACCAATGCCAGATAGTCATGATCCACTCTTTCTGAATCAATTGAGAATAGATAATAGTTGCTGGTCACTACCGAATAATCCAGTTCTTTGGGTACAATACCTATTGCACCCTTATTGGCCTCTAACGATGATATTATCAGCTGACCGCTACGTGCCATATATTTAGCATCTTTAGAAAGACCCGTTCCTTTTACGGGTTCACCTCGTCTCTCTACGCCAAGTCCACGATTTCTCACGGTCAGTTGACAATAGCTTCCTTCGTCATTGATGTCCACTCGTTTTCTGTTATGAAACATCAACTCTCTTAAAGGGACAATAGGATACTTATTACCTATTCTTTCTTTAATATATAAAAGCGATATGTTCCAGTTACGTTGTTCGGTCAGACGGAAATATCTGACTAATTTACTCGCCTTTTGACCGCCATCACCATAAATATCGTTCTTGATCGACATAGCGACCTCTTTTATTTTGTCATCACCATCATTGGCGCCGATATATGCTGCAGAACACACATCTGATGATGGATAGTTCATCTTTTTGATGAAGATGACATTATAAGGTCTGGCATCATCACCTCCTTCATACTTCACACCTTCAAACTTTGTTATGTTCAGAATCTGTGCATTTTCATACAGCCACCTCCTACTTTCATTGCGTTTATCCGCTTCTAACAATCCATCCGAAACAACTAGAGTTGCTATGCCATCAGGACGAAGCATCTTCAGGATCTGTCCGATGAAAAGATCTTCTTGGGTCCTTGACAGCATTCTGTCAAATGCATCTCTCCTTCCTGCTAAGCTAAAGGTTTGGTGTATCTGTGGCAGATGTGCTGCGATAGCATCAAACTGGTCAATAATACACACCTGACCACCATTCAGTATATCTGCACATTCTACTCTGTCTGGGGCATAGCCATAAATCATCATATGTAGCTTGGCCGTATTGGCCATCCTTGGATAAATATCAAAACCTTTTATCGATACACTCTTTCCTACCCTTTTTGCTGCTGCTACTATTGTGCCGCCAAGTCCGCAACATGGGTCTGCTATATTACTTATTTTTTCACCACATATCACATCAAGCATAAAAGAATTCAGTTTCTCCGGAGTTGAATACTCAGCCAAATAGCCGGAATAATGCTTCTGAAGGAAAGCTGAGAATGCTTGGCCATACAGATTATTATACGTCTCGGTAAAAGACATTTCTGATAGTTCTTCACATACTCTCCAAAAGATGTCTTTACTAAGCATCTGGCTCTCCCATCCTTTGAATCCAATATTAGCAACGTATGTTTCGAAATATCGGTTATAAAATTTCGATACAGGCTCAGTATTCGCCTTTAGATCATATACAAATGGTAGAAACCTATTATTATTCTTCCTTTCAAAACAAAGTTTCAATAGCAGGACTTTACAGAGTTCATCTATACTGGCCTCTATTGAAAGTCTCTGTTCGTTCTTTATTAGCTTAAAGGAACGATCTAAACAATCTAAATATTTGTTATCGTCTTTCATCTTTATGGTTATTATAGTCCTAGTTCTTGAATCATCTTTTCCAACAATGGCAGGAACTTTACATACACATGTTCATCAAATGCAGGTTTGTTATAGTTCCTTTCAATATACCCTTTGATATGAGATGCTGCCTCATTCATCTTCTTCATTTCATAATAAGGAGGATACCCTGTAAAATTATAATTCGGCACATCTCCCATTCCTTGATAGCAAGATGCCGGAAAGAAATCTTCTATCATAAAGTCATGAGTCATTGCCTGAGAGTAGTCATCCCAATATAGGACACCTGACACTTTAGTCCTTAAATGATGTTTGTTGATAAAGGCTTCCAGTGCGTTGTATCCTTCTCTTCCAGATTGGTCGTTGTCAAACAGAAATACCACCTTCTCGAAAAAATTGATAACAGGAAGCAGATTGTTTTCGCAGAAAAATTTAGTACCACCCGTTCCATTTTGTCCGAAGGAGGCCACACCATTCAACTTTTTCAGATGTGGATGCCTTAGTGACAATACCTCAACAGCTCTGCGGATAAAGTTTATGTCGTCTTTTCCCTCAGTGATGATGACTTTTCTATTGAACGTGAATAGGAAATTTTCCACATTCGCCATTTGATTGTCAGAGAGGTTATTCAAAATCTTACTCCATTCGTCTGAGCTGACAAAACCATCATTTACCGTCTGTATTGAATCGGGCTGCATTTTCTTGGTCATCAATGGTGAGTGTGTGGTCAATATAGCATGGCCTTCTGCATGCTCTATAACTTCCAATACGTCTTTCTTTGCGCCGACATCCACATGAGCGTCTGGTTCATCTATCAAATAGACCGTATGTTCATCGCCAAGTATTTTTGTCATCAGCATCATTAGGATTCTCTTCTTATGACCTTCACTTAAGTTTGTAAGACTCAATCCGGCATCTGTTTCAAGTTCAATGCTGCTAATCGCTTTTTTCATATGAATGCCTTTCTTTTCATCAGGAACTGGCATTGACAGCGCATACAGTAGATAATACAATCGACAGCATATCTCATTATTGGGTCTTCCAGTCATATTAATGTCAAATGAGGCGATATGCGACATATATAAATCTGGCTCTCCTTTTATTTGGTCCAAGAGTTTTACAAACACAGGATCTTTGTATCCTGTGGCGTCTTCATCTAATTTGATTATCACCTTTATGTTACTAAGTGGCACCTCGTCTCCCCATAATTGTTTTATAAACGTTTTCACTTCTTCTTTATCAGAGCAAAGCAAAGTGATAAGAGCAATTCCCCAGTGAAACCTGTTCAGATAAATGACCTTCGGTGGTTCCATACGTGTGATAGAAGCATTGCTGAAATATTTGCTATAACTCTTTATCAGAATTTTATCCCATAACCTTGGGTCCTCACCACTATAGCATGCTATTAATCTTTGTGGCATGTCAATAGCATTCTTGTCAATCTCTACATGGTTCTGATAATACTTCAACTCTCCGTTCTTATATCGAACTTCCTTATTATTATCCAAAATAAGTCGGTAGTCAAATTCCGGAGTGATACCATCTAACAAATGTATCATTACCTCAGCGATGGCTTCTATCCAGTTGCTCTTGCCCGAGCCATTGGCTCCAACTAGTGCAGTATAGTTGTTGTTAGAAAATACAAGCACCCCTGCTTGTATGTTCTTATATATTCCTGAAATAACAAGTCTATTAAGCCTCATGTTACTTGTCTATAATTTTTTATTCATTTCATATTTAAACCACAAAAACGCATCGCCAGCATCAATCACCTTAATCCTAACAATACGTTTTCATCATTTCCTCCTCCTTTATTACTATTTATAACTCTGTCAATCCATAAATTCATAACTCCGTATATTCCGCTACCATGCAGTAGCAATCCGTATTTCCTTATTTCCGTAATTCCACACTTTTTCTTTCTCTTTTTCTTCTTTTATAGTAAAACAACGAACAAAAGAAACCGCTGATTATCAATTAGTTGCAAATCTATTGGTCGTCCAGCAAGTAAAAATAACCTTGTTTTCTGCCACTTTTCAAAAGAAAAAAACTAATGAAGCTTCCTAAGAACCATCTCCGGTATGTAATGGTTCTTAATTTCGATATTCACAAGACCAAGACGT
>AUXO014050767.1_pt1 | contig 10278 bp, 11 predicted proteins | sample 768731 | NCBI WGS metagenome assembly AUXO01 (sample SAMN02715735, study PRJNA202380) | gut metagenome | biome: sheep rumen | host: Ovis aries | place: New Zealand: Palmerston North | reverse complement strand
GAACTTACAAGCAGGTACATGATTCTTGTAAACCGGGATAATTCCACCTTCTTAAGGAGTTCACCAAGGACAGGTGTTTTGAAAAGAATTTTTGCCTTAAGTTCCTGATAAGAATCTGTTTTACCATACAAGTGACGAAGAAGCATAAATGCGGATAAAAGAGCAAAGCCGACAAACAGTATTTTAGGCATCTGTGCAGAAAGATTCATTATGCTCCGAGTCAAAGTGGGTAATTCTCCTCCCATTCTTGCATAGACCTGTTCAAACATAGGGATAACCACCAGCATCATAAAAACAAGAACAATGATAGCCACGCCCAATGTGATGGCGGGGTAGCTAATAGCGCTTATCAAACTCCTTTTCTGTGATTCTCTTTTCTCGTAGTAATCCGTCAAAAAGGACAGGGCTTCGGTCAGTCTTCCTGATTCTTCACCGATTCGGATTACGCCATAGTCAAGACGTGTAAATGGTTCCTGCGCAGAAAGAGCATCCCATAAACTGTCTCCGGCAATCACTCTGTCAAGAATCTTCTGAAACATTTCCTTGTCAGTCCCGTCAGAGCTTTCTACAATTAAGGTGAAAGAGGCCGAAAAACTAAGTCCAGCCCGCAGCAGTTCATGCATTTGAGCATAGAATTGCCGCTTCTTTGCGTCATTGAATTCTTTGTTCAATCCCATATGGCACAATTTCCGATTTCTATTCCATGCATAAAAAAACAAATGCTGTCACCCACGGAAGAAACACTGTCACTTTTCTCTTTCAATAATTCGTATTCTTCCAATCTGTTCAAACTGGACATGATATCTGTTTCCGGATTCTGTCTGGCGACAGCACTTATCATGTCAACCCCATCAAAAAGAAAGAGAAGAAGTATTCCTCCAATCATCATCGTAACAAGCACCTCCGGCAATGTATATCCCCTTGCTTTCATTTTAGTACTTTAAAAAATGATACACGGTGGTCTGGCCATTTTTCATGTATGCGGTTACTGTATACACTTTAAGTTCAGTTAGTTCTTCATCATACCCAACGTCCCATTTCATCGCTCCCCAAGGATAGGTTAATGTCGTGTCACTCCCAGGAAGAGCTGACTCACTACTCCTATTGAATTCCCTTTCCATGGAAACCCAGTCTACATTTCTTATCTTGTTTATTCTTACAAGAGCCTCAATTGAGATACTGAAGATGAGCAAAAAAAGAATCGTGGCCACGAGTGTCTCCAGCAAAGTTGAGCCCGGCAATTTCATTGTACCTCAAGTATTTCAAGTTGTCCATTCCACATAATAGATATTGATTCAGGGGCCATCTCATGGATTTTTACCCCGACTAACGACTCACCCTTTGCCAATGTCGAAATTTTCCCTTGATACTCAACAATTGCTCTTTGGATACCATCCTTACCACGGAGTATCCCTTTATATTTAATTGTCGGCCGCGGTACTGATGCTTTCCTTGCGGCTGGAGACTCTGTTTTTACGTTGTTTTGACCATTGGACAAGAATGGATCCCTGTAATTCAGGAATAGTGTTGCAGGCGGTGTTTTATCATCAGCCATCTCAACAAAATCTGAATGTGGAACGGAGTGTTCAGGCTTTACCCATTTCCATATCCGGAATGCAACCCCGCCCCAAATAAGCAGAACAAGAGAGAGAAGATTGACCGTGTTGACTTTTTTATTCATGGCTTCAATATGTCTTTCGAATTTCACGCCTCCTGTAGGGGCCATTCAGCAATTTAGGATAAGTGACATTTGCATCGTAAGTAAACTGTACATCTTTCAGAACACCAGGATACTTGCGTCCGTCAACTTGCGTATAGCAGTCTCCAAGAAAGGTGCTCCCATATATTTTTCCTTCAAGAATGGCCGCACCGTCAACATATACGAAACCTGATATTTGACTGTTTTTCTGCTGTAGCAAACACGGATACCGCAAATCTTTATCCTCTTTCCCTTCATTCAAGACGACGACATACCCATCTATTTGCGATTGTCTGCCAATTGAAATATATGGATGCTCGTGTCCGGACGCAAACACACCTGAAGGCGCAGATAGATGCACATGGTTTCCTATCAGCAAAGAATCTGTACAGATAAACTGACCGGAGCCACGAAAACCGTCCTCCAGTGTTATTGTACGCGCAACAATTAGTATTCCATCCAACCACGACCCTGCGCTGATTGTCAGCCTATCCCCAAAAAGGACTTGATTCCCACCCAAATGATAAACATGGTCCGGGGTTTTCCCATACACAAAAACGGTAGAATCCGAATGACTCACATATTCATGGGGGCTATTCATAAAATACCAAGCCCGTGACATGCAATCTCGATAGCGCAGAATACTACTCAAAGAAGACGAATCAATGGTCGGCAGTGTTGCAGATGAGATTCCTATATTGGAATATTCCACAGGGTTACCTGCAAATGAACGGCCGGAGAATTCCGTGTAGTTGATACCGCTCTGAGGAATATAGACAGGCCCATCTATTCTGGTGTCCCCCGATAATGATAACGGACGGTGTTTGTCACAAATCCACAGTGCGGCATCAAGTTCCGTTTCCCTGGATTTTCCGCATAGAACCGTGTAAGAGAAGGGTAAATACTCAGACCTTGCTGTCACCACCTCAAATAACCCCCAATCTTTTTTTGCCAGTATGACTGGCGATGACGATGTATCAAAGAGGCGGACAGATACCGTATCCTCACGCCCATAAAACATAACACTATCCACACAATAACGCTCAACGGCGGAGTGGAGGTCAAGAATGTGCTGTTTTCTGGCATGATATAGGTGATACGCTTGATTTTCAAGATTAGCCAGCGACATGGCGAACAAGACGAGCAATGAAATGAGTACAGAAACCACCATTACCGTTGGGAGAGAAAAAGCTTCGATACGTTTACCCATTGAGTACCAATTGAATCAATTCGACTTCCAAAGAGACAAAGGCATCTTGTTCAGATTTGTGGAAAAAACGTAACTTGGCAAATCCGATGTCAGGATTATCCTCTAGACTATGCACAAGCTTAAGTAAGGGGATAAACCGCCCCTTCAAGAGGATGTGACAGCGAAACAAGGATAATTCTCCCTCATCTTTGTCACGTGAGGGCGTAAAAGAAACAATAACACAGCCTTCTGCGACGGCCATATCCAAATAACCTTTGAACAAATAGTCTCCTTGCAGAAGATTATTCCGATGGTAAGCATGCGAATAATCTTCAAAGGCCGGAGCAAAGACCCTTTCCCGTCTCAATTTTTGTAGTTCCCTGTATTGCGAAGCAGTGCTATGCAGCGTAGTTATCCAAAGGAATAACGGCAATAGGACAAGCAGGGAAAACAGTTTCAGCCAACATAAATTATCCTTTTTCATTGTCTAATCTGTATATCAAAACTATAACCAAAACCATTAGACCTGGTTTCCATTGAGCGAATCTCAACCGCCCCAAACAGTTCTTTGAGTGCATCTGAATACTTAAGTACCCCTGACAATTCCGATGCATTTCCAGAAACGGAAATCACATGATTTCCAACGAGTTCCATCTTATTAAGGCATATCCCATCCGGCAAGACAGCGGCTATTCTATCCAACGCAATGGACGATTTAGGAAGAATCAGCCCTTGATAATCCGCAATCATTTTTTTCTGTTGAGAAGTAACCTCCTGGCGGTTTCTCTGCCGTATCTCATTAAGCTGTTTCTTTTGATATTCAGCATTTAATGCTCCACCAAGACGAGAGGAAAGAAGGTAATTTCCGACAAGGATCAACAGCCAGAATATGAGAATAGGGAGCCTGGCTGTACGATACAAATGCTGTAGAAGAAATCTGCGCAGCTGCGAAGATGAAACGACCGTCTTCATATTGGAATATTCTTCTTTCAATCGTAGAGACGTTTCAAAGGCCTCTTCCGCGGTTGCTCCTATGACTATTCCAGCAATGAAACAACTACCCAACTGCGCCCTTATTGGTTCCAATACTGTGGAAGGCATGTAACACACATGGTCATGATATTCTGTCCACACCAATGTACTATTCGCCTTAAGCCGGGAAAGAAAAGGGTCGTGCCCCCCCAGTGATCGGGATGTTACACCCTGGCCACTTATGGAGAGAACGACAATCCCAGGAGACGCCTTGACCTCGGGAGCCAACTCCAGATTATCAAGACGAATCTCTATCACCTCTGGACGTATCCACCTCATAATACAATCGTTGGTCGAATGAAAACATTCAATTTTTGTGTATCCTGTGTTTTGGAAACATTCCCGAAGAACAGGCGTAGAATCGGTACGCGCGCAATCCATGGGAGTCCTTTACTGGTATCCTCTGTAAGGTTTTTCTCAATTCCTCCTAACAAAATCATTTCCCCATCCTTAACCTTAACGATAGAGTTGAAACTGCGTTTTGTCATTCCGGGCGGGGCCGTGAGATCCCCATTGTCACGTTCGGTGAATTCGTCCTGACTTAGTTCTATTCGAATCGTGATCGTACTGTCTGCACTAACAACCGGCGTCATGTCCAAAACAAAGCTAGCCTCGACATTTTTCCACAGGTAAGACTCGGACTGCAAAGGATTCTGCGTTCCTATGATATTCACCTGACTCTCCCGATAGTACTTTACCTCACCGCTTTTCAACACTGCTTTGTGTCCGTTCAATGTGGAGAGTTTAGGCGTCGAACGAAGAGTGATAGCTCCGTCCTCTTCCAACAGTTTAAGGTTTAAATAGAAGTTTGGTCCGACATTCCCAAGATTGACCAACCCCAGACCGTTGAACGCATTTAATAACTGATTTATCTTTCCTGCACCAAGAGATACGTCAATTCCTGGGGAGAGCGTCCCGTATGAACTTCCCGACGCTTGTGTATCCTTGCCAAATGAAATGCCAGTATTACGGCTCTTCCTATCTGAGGAATCAACAATCATTACGTCTATGGATATCAAGGGGACGCTTTGGTCTATGCTTTTCAGAAAAGCCTCCAACGCCTTCACCTCTGTTTGATTACCGCTAAGCACCAAACTGTTAAGGTCGGAGAATAATTTAATTTCAATGTCTTTCTTCAGCGCGGAAGGGATTATTTCTACCACGTCATCTATCGTGCGAAACTGCATGGGAAACCTGCGGACACAGAACACTTGTGGTGGAGTATTGTTTTTTTCGTCAGGGAAGAAAGAAGTGCCCCCACGACCCTTTTCCCCGATCATCCAGAAGCCGGATTCTGCAAGTTCACATTTTAAGCCATTGGCGGTGGATATGTTATGCATCATTTGGGAGAGAGACATATCCGCGCCAAAGCCGGATACTGTCCGCGTGGCAAGTGAAGGCTCATACACAATATTACAGCCGGTTACAACAATCAACTTTCTGATCAATACATCCATGGGGCAATTGGAGAAGTCCATACGATATAAGCCGGAAGAATCACGAGAAACAGACAGTGGAGGGATAGGTGCTAGCTCCTGCCAGGGACGTATTGTAATAATACCGGCTCTGTCTACAGTCATATCCAAATTTCCTTCCCTGCAACATAGCAATAGAATGTCTTTTAAGGGCACCTTTTCTAAATTGCAGGTTATCTGGTGTCGGTATTTATCCAAATCCAGATTAACATTGAGATTGTTTCCAATCGCAACTGTTTTCAACAAATCTGCAATTGGGAAATTCGTCACAGAAACATCAATGGGCTCCTGCAACATGGCCTCGTAAATTGATAATGAGTCCAACGTCATCTGAAGCGATTGGATTCGCGCTGGCTCCTGTGCCCTCACAGACAAACTGAGAAGCGTCACCGAAACCAAGGATATGAAAAGATGTCTCAAATACATGATTCAAGTATTCAGAAGGGGAAGAATATCTTCCAGTGAGGTAACTCCCTCCAACAGGAGCGATATTGCAGAATCCCGAAGAGTTTTGATTTTGTGTTGCGCCAACAAATCGCTGATATTTGTTCTCTTTTCCTTGACCGCCTCCGACAGCTCTCCCTTTACAGGAACAACTTCATATACGGCTTTCCGTCCTTTATACCCTGTGTAATAGCATTTTTCGCAACCTTTTGCAGCATACACTTTTTGTGAAGCCGGAACGCCCAACTGCTCAGCCACATTGAAATCTATAGCCCTTTCTTGCTTGCAGAACGGACATAGGACACGGACAAGGCGTTGCGCCACACAGGCAATCAGGGTCTCTGATAGAAGATAGGGATGGATACCCATGTCAACAAGTCTCGTTATACATCCCCAGGCACTGTTGGTATGAAGCGTCGAAAGGAGAAGATGTCCCGTAAGTGAACTACGTACTGCCATTTCCGCCGTTGCCTCATCACGAATTTCACCCAACATGATGATATCGGGATCCTGACGAAGGAATGTTCGGAGTGCCATGGTAAAATCCAGACCTATCTCTTCTTTCAGTTGTACTTGGTTCACCCCTGCAAGCGTATATTCTACTGGATCCTCAATGGTAAGGATGTTATTGTCCCCCTTATTCAGCAACTCGAGTGTCGCATAAAGGGTTGTACTTTTCCCGGACCCGGTTGGTCCGCTTATCAGAATCATTCCATGTGGATGGGATATAGCTTCAACATAATCTTGATATTGCCGATTGTCCAAGCCCAATTCTGCAAGAGAGAGATGGCGGTCATTCATGGTCAAAAGCCGCAGTACTATTTTCTCGCCATATATCGTTGGCAGAATTGAGGTACGTATATCAAAGCGTACGCCTTTTTTCTCATGGATGATGCGTCCGTCTTGCGGGAGCCGTTTCTCAGCAATATCCAAATTGGATATGATTTTTACACGGTTCACCAATGCCGTGTAGGAGGATTTCTTGATTACATGTCGTTCCAGCAGTTTGCCGTCAATGCGGAAACGGACCCGACAGCGCTGCTCCTCCGGTTCCAAGTGAATATCGCTCGCCCTCATCCGGTAGGCCTCATCTATGAGAACGGAGACATCTTCTATAACCTCGGATGAAAGGCTCTGTGTGCCTTGTCTGTAATGCTCGCCCAAAAGTTTGGTGAATTCTTCTTCTGCGAGAGGCTGTATTGTCACAGACATCCCGAACAAAAGAGTCATTTCCTTGATAGTGTCCGCATAATCCTGACCGTCAATTCCAAAGCAACACAATGTATTCTCCCCATCCAAATGGTAAGGGAGCAAATGGTAGAATCTGGCCTCTTCTAAAGTCAGCACCTGCAGAGCTTCCGTTTCTACCGTATATGTGCTTGTATCTATCATTTTACGACACGTAGTTATACCATGATTAGCTTGTAGCCAAGGGCAACAATATAACCCAAGGCCAGAACCGAAACCATTGGGACTCCTATTTTGAGTGGCTGAACGAGCCGGAATAAAGGCCACAGAAGAATGCCCACAAGGGAAGATGCCACTATGTATTTCAAATACTCCGCCCACCCAAAAGCAGGTGATACTACAACCAGAAAAAGGACATCTCCCAATCCTAACATTTCCAGCAGCCGTTTGTGTCTTACCTTTGCATACGCCCAAAGAGTCAATCCGATAATAAGCAAGAGCAATAAATCCTCTATTGTCCTGACCGATACACATTTCCAACCATCGGTAATTCCCATGAATATTAGGTTAAGGATTCCGAAAGTCAGGAGCCACCAGGAGGATACCGTGCGGCTCCTGATATCGGAAATCGTCAAGATGACAAGCGGAATCAAAAGGAGTAGCGACAACCACCGCACCATCAGTCCTTCACGCTTTCGCGCAGCTTTTTATCCTGGTCTATCTCCCAGACATTGAAAATTCCATCCTTGTCGAAGTCGACCACGGATACAGCCTGCGCCTTGAAGCCCTTCTCATCTGCCGAGATAACCTCAATCCTATAGTTCGCATTTCCGCCTTCTGTCACTAACTGAGCTTGTTCAAAGCCAAGTTCAGGCAGGTTGTCAGAATACCGGGAATAGGTATAGAAGTAACTTTGCTCCAGTGAGTGCAGGAAGGTGAGCTGCTGCTGCGCCTCCGTAGCCTTAGCCCTTGAAATCAAGGGCATCAGGTTCGGAAGGGCAACCAGTACGAGGATACCGATGATTACCAAGACTACTAAGAGTTCAGGAAGAGAAAAGGCATTCTGATTATTCCCTAGCGCTTTCATCTATAACTATTATACATATTAATAATGCGTTCATTTTCTTCATTAATCTTTTGTTGAGACTCTGGCAGAGGCTCAAGAATAATTGTAAAACATCTGGGAGTTATACCACCTTCATGATCATATCTCAACTTGTCTGGCAAAACCAAAGCATAAAATCTTTCTCCAATTTGTATTCGCCTATAAGCTTTTTTTGATAATGATATCCATCGCCGATAATAGATGCCATTATACTCAATGTCATATTGTGCCCTTCCGTTGTCTTTTCTGATTATTGTTGCAACAGCTTGCTCCCCATTATTTCTAAGCAGGTATTTGTAATAGCCATCCCATACTGAATAGATGATAGCATAAGATATGAGTACTATTATAAGAACCAATATCGCGCATAGAAAATAATATGAGATAGTGGATTTTGCGGGTAACATAGGAGTCATCTTACTTATGGTTTGGGAACATAGTATGTTGGAACAGAAGGAATCATTGGTGCGTAAGGATCAATGTTAATAGTACATCTTCCAGAGAGAATGCCTATGCAAATAGATCCTGCTAATTCTATGGTTCTATTTGCATAATCATGACCCCAAGGCCAAAGACTACCCACTCCTGATGCTTCAAGATTAGCAGCTATATCACCAGCACGTTCTCCCAATGCCTCTGCGAAATCACTACTTCTAAAGTTTTTATCATAGCCATATTTACGTTGAGCTTGATATATTCCCTCTGTAATAGCTCCATTAGCAGCCCCCATAGCACCGCCAATTGCAACCCCAAAGAGAGCGCTCACTCCAATTTGCGTCCAATCCCATTTCTGTTTGAATCCATTTGTCACGAATTGTCCTCCAATTCCATTTGCCGCGCCTGCAATCAATCCCGTGGCTGCCCCCTCAATAGAATTTCCTACAATATTTCTCCATAAATAGTTATCAATATTCATTTTATCTAATACATTTGAGATACTGCCCCCATTTATTATATTATTGAAGCCTGCCGTGACGCCCCCCGTAAAAGCACCACTAAGAGCCGAACGTCCAACTTCTCCCCAATCAAAACTCCCATTGCCGGAATTACCCAATTGTTTCACGGCATTGTTAGTAGCTGAATTAACGGCCCCCACTCCTAATCCGGCAAGCATTTGAATGCCTATACTAGAACCTCCAGTAAATACAGCTAACGCCCCCGCGCCAGCGCCAACACCCGCTACAATCAAACCCTCCCAGACATTATCAATACTTTTCCAGTTGAAGGCGACATTAACAATTGCGCCGACTCCGATTGAAATAAGAAGAGCAGAGACAACAAACTCCCCATTCTCATCCGTATACCTCAGAGGATTATTTAGCGCATAAGAGTAGCGGTTGAAATTCTGGGTGAAGTCGGGGGCCTGGACGTAGGGATCGGGGCTGAGGAAGCGGCCAAGGAGCGGGTCGTAGAGGCGGGCGTTCATGTTCACGAGACCGAACCAGGTCAGGTGCTCGTGTCCTGTGAAGCCTCTGCCGAGGAACAGCTCAGGCTCGCTGCCGGATGCGTAGATCTCCAGCGTCTCCGGATTGCGAAGACGGCCCCAAGGGTCGTAACTATACTCCGCAACCAGCGTCCCGCTCAGCGAAGCTATCTGGGTGACATTGCCAAGGTAGTCCCTACCAATGTTATAGGCCGTCCAGTTCCCGCCGTTTTCCCTCTGGTACACCATTGGAGCCGAATAGGCATCCCCACCAAGATACAAGCGTTCCTTGTTGCCACTTGGGGTCTGGTCATACTCGTACCGGCCACCGATGTAGTAACGGGATAGCATTTGCGTAGCACCATCGGCAACATACATCTTCACCCTGCCCCCGTCACCGTTGTAGGTAAACGCTGCGCTTCGGCCTCCCTCTGTCAATACTGACGGGCGATTATAACAGGTGTAGGATATAATCTGCTGTCGGTCGGGGACAAGTCCATCCTCTTCCGGTGCGAGGGTTGTAATACGGTACGGATGCAGATTGGAGCCATAAGTCATGGTACCTACACCGTCCATTGACAGGATATTTCCTTTGCTGTCGTAGCCTATCTGTCTGCTACCAATTGCGACCAAGCGGTTCAGATTGTCATAACCGAAGGTTTCCGTCTGTCCGTTGACACCATCGCTTCTGGACAGAAGATTTCCAGTAGCCACATCAAAGTT
>AUXO011454227.1_pt1 | contig 10278 bp, 4 predicted proteins | sample 768731 | NCBI WGS metagenome assembly AUXO01 (sample SAMN02715735, study PRJNA202380) | gut metagenome | biome: sheep rumen | host: Ovis aries | place: New Zealand: Palmerston North | reverse complement strand
TATATCATTTCACTTTTTCTTGCAATACGTCAGAATTGGCTGCTTACAAATTTATCAACGTTATGCAATATTATCTTCCACCATATTCCTTATAGATATCCTGTCCTAACAGCGTCAGCGGTTTTTGATGCACTCGTCCATGCTTCAGGTCATACCCGAACACAATCCGATCAATCTCTTCATCATTCATCTTGATTACACAACCTATTGACTCCTTCAACTGATTCCGGAAAAACTTATTATAGATTTTAGCCTTCCACAAAATATGAGCAGCTTCATCCTTATGAGCATTATAGACTCCCCTTATCCCCAAATCATCCAAAAACGCGTTCAGTTTGTCTTTTTCAGCATCATATTCAGCACTAAGATTGATTTTCAATTGTTCTGGATCATGCGTTAACATATAATCAATCACGGCTTTAGGTTCCAAGCTAAACCGAAAAGGTCTCAACTCATTATAATGATCTGTATAGAGGCAAAAAACAGGTTCACTGTCATTCTTGGTCCTGTTACAATGGGCGCATACTGGTATCAGGTTAAAAAAGGATGTTGCTAGAAATGGATATTTTGACTTGGGAAAGTAATGGTCTAAATCGTATGTTGCAAACTTCTCATCGTTATCTATTACTGTTGTCGAATATTGCGCATTGCAATAGGCACAAGCCTTCAATCCTAGTTTTAGTCCATATTCCAGATATATATCTTCCCTTACCCATTTATAACGAAGCGCATCCACCACATGCTCATAAAAAGACTTCTTCGATTTCTGGTATTTAAACTTCAGCTTCAATCTTTCTTCTTTAACCATGTAGAAATGGTTCTCTGTAAAGTTTTTAAAATCCTTTGGCAACAAGGTGATAATCTCATCATAGCATCTGATAATCTCATTAATATAGTCAGCAATCATCTTGTAATCCTTTCCCTTGCCATCTAGAAAAGAATGCAGATTCTCTAGTTTTTGGATCGGTAATTTATAATTTCCCGTCCTCGTAGTCTTCAAATCCTGCAGATACTTATCTGCCAAATCTGTCACATACTTAGTTATTAATATCCTCTCCATCTTCCAATGCCAAATCTTTCAATTGCTTCAACAATTCTGCCTTGCGCTGTAACTTCCTTTCACGATTATCATACCTTGGGAACCTTGCCAGCACATCATCCAGCATAATTTGTAGTTTTTCTTTAATCACTGGATCGCCAACCATATTAATCAGCCTCTGTGCCTTGGCCATATCTGCCTTTCTGTTGCCATCAAAATTAGAAAGGAAGGTTGCTAGCTTTTTTATCTTTCGCTGGGCGAAATCGCCAATAAAGCCTTTGTTTAGGAAGAAACTCTGTTTCAAAATATCATTCACATTGGCACAAAAAGGATTAATAAACGAATCACTTGGTACCTTTTCTCCGTCTTTCAGATATATTATATTATCTTTGGGTATGTCTGACAGTATAAAAGGTGAATGAGTCGTAATAAGTATATATATGCTCCCAAGTGCAGACAAACACGACTGTTTCAGCATTTCAAGTAGTTTGTTTACAAACTCCCTCTGATATTCTGGATGAAAACAGATTTCCACCTCGTCCAACACCAATAATATATTTCTGTACGCAATTCTGTCATCTACTGGTACTGAAAATACATTGATTGCGTGATAAATCAATGTACTAAAAGAATAAAGGAACTGCCTTTCACCGCTACTCATCCTTCCTATTGGCATAGTCTTACCAGTCTTCACTTCCATCATCATAATTTCCCTAGTATAAAAAGCTGGCGGCATCAACTGGAGTCTGTATCTCACGGAGTTAACCGACAATGAGCCTTTCCATAGCACATTCACATAATCATCGTATGTGAATGGTTCTTTCAACAATATAAGGTCTTTGTCCTTTGATTGTTTCACAAACCTGACTACCTGGCGAACTTTCAGAGCGATGTGTGATTTATCTTTCTTGACGTGTTTCACCAATCTGCTAACTTCTTGCCTTTCTTCTTTTCTGCTTGCAATTGCAAAAGGACCATTAGTAGCCAAATGCCGATAATCCTCATAATTTGGATAATTCACTGCAATTTGTAGTACTTTCTTAACCAAGTAAAGAGCAGCCATCCATAGCAGGTCATCAGAGTTGTCATCAAGTAACACCCTGAATCTATTCATGATTACTGACGCATAAGAATCTCTATTTTTATAGACATTTTTCAACTTGCCTAATATCCTATTGAGTTTCTTGTCTAAATCTATATTAGGAGGTGTTTCGCGGTTTTCTTCTAATCGCTGTACAAATGGGAAATCCACATAATCTTCAGGAGCATCGCCGAATCCTGCAACAAGTTTTTCTTTATCAATACTATAAGTAACTGCCCTGAGTTCATACCCCTCAAGCAAACTCCGCTTATGTGATTTAAACTCTACCAGCAATGCTTCCAACCTCTGTTCTGTCAATATTGACAGATTGTGCATGTCTATGATTCCATTTTGTCTATAGGGGTTAAGGGTAAGAGGTGTAGTATATCCGTCATTTCTATGAAAAGCATTATTTATCCACGACACCCGATAATCCATATACGTGCATGTCCCTCTATACATTCTCGCACATACATCTCTTTTGTAATCATTTGAGTCGTAAGCCTGCATCGAATAGTTATTCACAATCGTATAGAAGAAATATTTTGAAATTGCCTTTAAATCTTTTTCTTCCACTTTATTATAATCATCAAATCCATCTAAGTCCTGATGGTATGGTGGTCCTCCGAACCGAACTTTCTTTCCTCCAATTCCCAGTCCAAATGCTGAACCTCTGCTTTTCAACACACATTGTATTTGATCTATCGAATAATACAAGTCGGCATATATTCCATTTACATAATAGAGCAGTGGCTCTTTATCAGGTTTATCATACCGCTGGGCCATCATCACTCCAACATTATTCACCATTCTGAATATCAGTTCGAGCAGCGTAGACTTCCCACTTCCATTTTCTCCAACTATGGCCGACACATTAACTCTATTTCCAAAGAATCCGTCATACTCCTCCGATGAAAACACATACTCATCGGGTTTCAGATTCTTCCGAAGCCAACCACTGCATCCTTCTTTCACAACAAGTTTCTGAAGAAGAAAGTGATATGCGTTATGTTCTTTTTCTAGAATGTCAAACATAATATGAACATATAACCTATTCTCTATTTAAACCCAAAAACATACCGTCACCTCTCTGAAGCATGTTTCATCAGCAGCATTTTCCCATCATGTATCAATCCACCTGCATACTTATGAAAAATGTGTCCTATTTTTGAGATAAGCTATACATTTTATAACCTCTCTCATCATAGGTGAAATACCGCTTGAAATTTGTCCTCTTGCAAAACTCTTCAAAGTTCTCCTGATTTATCTCCAGGCCATATAGTTGTATATCCCTCTTAAAAGCAGAAAGCTCTCTAAATGATGTTAAGCCATGCATTTTATCTATTGCGGTAAAAACAGCAGGATTCACATAGAAAACACTCTTTACTGCAAAACCAATGATAAAATGAGGCAAAAGGCCACATCTGACAGCGATTTCCTCTTGCTTAGGGAAAATAGGAATCTTACAGAAAGGTAATCCCGTACCTTCCAAATCCGAGAAATTATTAATATCAACGATATCAATCGTCTTCCTGTGCGAGAAGCCTTTAGCCTTATTAGGTACCCATCCATAAATACAGGCATCATAACTAAACCGGCCTGCCATGTCTGGATTGGTCGTTGTTGAAACAAACTCTGAGTTGTCTCTATACTTTGGACTATTAATTGTATGAGCTAATGCAAGATAATATAAATTTGCTCTCCTTTTCTCTTCTGAACTCAATTTTTTAAACACCTCAATCATACTAGGGACATCCTCAAAAGCTCTGCAGAACTTAGTATACATCTTACAAAAAGCGTTTACCTTTTTAGCCTTATTATTCGTTCCCTGAGAAGCTTCATTGATATACTCCCTCAGCGCCCCGCAAATGTTCTCAAAGTTCTCAACTCTTATATCATCGGGATCCCAAAAATTCTCCTCAGCCCAACATATTCTCCCTTTCTCTCCAGTCATAAATAAAGATTGGGCTAAAATGGATGGAATTTGAGTATCAGCATTAAACTGTCTCCTCAGATTCCGATCAGACTCTACTCTCATAATAAACTTTGAGTTAGTCGAACCTATCAACAAGTTATAAAACTCCCATAACTTCTTCAATGCTTCTTGTGACAATTCATATCCATCAGCATCAAGCAGTCTGAAGTTATACAATGTAAAGTATAGTGTCATAAATGGCTTCATATTTCATTAACAATTAAATTAATACTCCCAACTAAATCAGGCATTTATCTCTTTACATGACTACCAATGCGATAAATTTAAAATCTCTCATGAAATAGCAATTGGTACAAATAATTAGCAGCAAGATAAGAAGCATATGGTTTATATTTATCACTTTTGTTGTTAGTTAGATCCATAACAGATTTTATTACCATAGTATTGATATTCATTAATTCTCCTGTTCTGAATATACCATAGCTCTCCATGTCAACCGCGCACAACTTTCGTTTGCTAATCGTATCGGCAATCTTGTCCAGCTCATCATCCTTATCAATCACATAGTCAGCGCACGCCATTACATTATAATACACCTTTGGTCTTTCAACAGCCAGACTTTTCCCTTCCTCTTGGATATAATTGCTCAGATACTCTTTAAAAAGTTCATTAAGGATATCATTGGCATCGCTGCATTTTATTACACCACCTTCCCGTGGCTTAGCACTCATTATATCTGACGAAAAGCCATAATTAGTAAGTTTCCCCCTCTGATAAGCTACGCTTTCCATCGGTATTATAACATCTCCAATTTTCACCCCCTCTGATTCTCTACCGCCACAGACACCTACCATATAGATTTTTTCTACCCCAAAGCGAGTAACCATGTTAGTTGCAATAATTGATGAATCTGCAATCCCCATATATGAAGAACAGGCAGCTATAAAATTTAGTTTTCGTCCACTCTTAGTCTTCAATACAGCACGCTTGTAGTGGATCTCATCTTTGACAATCTCCGAAACTGAGCCAGACAATGCTTTATCCATAAAAGGCTGCAATTCTGATTCCAATGCACACACGATGCCAAAATCATACGGATGGCGATCTTTCTGTATCATAAAATCCAACTTACTATACAGAGCGTCCCTATAATCCTTATCCGTAAATTTGTCTGCAACGTTTTGTATTTCACTCCAGGCAAAAAAAGAACATATATTATACCCTCTTTCTACCGAATTACGAATGATTGGAGTCAATTTACCATTTTTCATCAAATCGTCATAACTGGCACTTAATAAAATGACAGGCTTATCTGTTCCAATTGCATTTAAGACGTTCTGTACATACATTGGACTATTAGTGTTAGGATCTATAAAATCACTTAGATCCAAATCAACAAGAAACAAGTCTGCGTTCGACTTCCTGATAACATCATATACCAAATCGGCATTATCTGTGTATGTAACATCATAATGAGTGTCTAGTGCACTGGCATAAGCGCTCTTTCGTGTCTGAAGCTCATCATCGACAACAAGAATATTTTTTTTTGATTCCATAATTATATCAATTGAAAAGTTACTTTTGTTAAAAGCACATCGTTTTTCTGATCGTAATAATCCACTGATATTTTCAAATCTTCAATAAAACGATTGCGCTCGAATCTTCTTTTTTTTGAAGTCTCCTCTTTAACTGTTATTGCATTTACATTCTCCTTCTTTTTATTATAAATAAGGAGAGAGGCCGTAGAAAAATCTGCTGCATATGATACCCCTATCCAAATGTCATGCATTTCATCTCCACGCCCGTCTTCAGGATTAGGGATCTTTCCGCCAGAATTTTGGACAGCATTATCTAATAGATACTTAAGTTCCTCATCAACAGTCCTATCCCATATCATCCACCTCTCAAAGATGTGCGACTGCCCAACATTCATTCTTTGTATTCCCCAATAGCCGATATCATAATGATCTTTCTCACTCCACCCCTTAAGTCTGTCAAACAGGACGAATTCATCCGAAAATTCCACGTTCTCATTGATGATATTAAGAGGCATAAACAATTTACGATGTATTTCGGAGAGATAATTCGACAAATCTTGGATTTGAGTTCTTATCTCTGCTTTCTTTTCTATATAGCCGGCATAACTAATAGATTTCATTATGTCTTTATTTACAGCTATTTTCCCTAAGGCCTCATCCACACTTATGTCCGTAACCCTTCCATTCCAATCCACGAAATTCCAATCTAGAATACTCTTTAAGGCATATTCTAAACAATCCAATGCATCAGAAACCCTCTTTAAATCCAGCGTTCCGGTAACAGCATCGTCTAATAACCTTCTAATAGGACGACTATGAGTCTTACCATTATCATTATAAATCTCAGAATGAAACATTCGATAAGCCTTATCGTCAGTCATCGAGGTCTGTCGTAACCTTCTTGCATCTTCTATATCCCCAAACGTTTCTTTATATTTTACACCTAAATATGAGAGGAGTATAAGCATGTCATAGTTAGGTTTAAGATTACTTCTTTTCATTTCAGCATACTTTATAACAAGCCCTTCCAACACCTCTTTTTCCTGTGTCATCAAGACAAGGGCAGCAAAGGCTGTATGATTATTGCACTCCTCTATCTGATTAACATTCTCAAAAATATGAAGGACATATTTAGCCCTTACCTTTCTGGTTATTGTATTTCCATATAACAGAAGATTTGTACAAAGCATTTCAATAAGAGCAAAGGGACCCAACTGGTACTTTTCAGAGCAATACTGCAACATTTTGTCATCTCTTGAAGTAATGCTCAGGAGTTCTCCCATATACAATGTTAATCCAAGTGATGTCTGCAACTCTATTTTATTAGATTCGCCCCCACACTGTTTGCAAACATCTTCTTTAAAATAGATGCCAAACCTCTTTTTAGCCTTCTCTTCTGGAATATTAAGTTTTATTGGAATAATAGTATGTATACTTTCTATAGTGTTCTCAGTTTTTGCTTCCCATGCATTTATCCACTGGTTTATTCTCCCCTTTGCATTCTCTGAGATGACTTGAGAAGAAAAATCTGATATCGAGTTAAGAGCAGCACAAAGGGGGCAGTTGTATTTTGACCCTAATCTAGGGATATCCAATCTCCAAAAAACGGAAGATTTCCTATAATCAGAAGTATTAAAAGGAATACGCCTCCTCTCAAGGATGAATAAAGACATCATACAAGCAACACCTAGACTATATAAAATATGTTTGATCTCATCTTGGGTTTTGCCATCTACGATAGCATCATCAAAAAACAGAACATCAACCTTACCGGATACCGAGTCCTGTATAAGTTCATCAACAGTCTTTCTCAACATCTCCATCGTTAGTGGAGATGGTTGAAAACTAGTACCATTCCTCTCTTTATTTATTGGGATTAAAGGAATCATCTGTATTTGGTCTGAGAGATAGCCTCTTAATATGTCTATAATAGCTTCTGTATGTGAATGGTATGGATATACTAAGATTGAACAATTTCGTGACTCATATTTATCACCATTTACTGAACAATAAGCAGCGACATTCTCTTTAAATTTATCATTGCCATGAAAATCAACATCTTCAAGGTTTATACCAAAAGCCGAAATCACTTCACCGAGTATAAAACAAGCAAGATCTCCTCCGAGGAGAAAACTTTCTTTAACAATAAAGGGGAAGTCTATATTAAGAATATCGTGCTTTGTTTCATAATCTATATGAGAAATACCAAGGAAAGCTCCACTATGACCTTGCCAATAATTATATGTATCTTTTGGAAGACATTTATAAATAGATTGAAATTCAATTCTATTTGCCTCTTCATTCGTAAAAATGTATTTACTTATAAGAGTAGAGTCATCCGAGCGAGCCTTAAACCTAGGTATAGGAAAGTATCTCCAACCAAAAGGTGCAATAGCGTAAGTTGATCCTACGCGTCTATAATTGAAATCAACGACAGAACCGGTTCTACGCTTCTCTTTCTGATCATTTTTGGGCCAAGCCAATAGATGGTTGACAGAAGTATCGCCAAAAATCTGTTCAGCCGTCTTGTGTTGAAACAGGTTTACGCATATATCTACGCTTCTTGCCTGAGTCGTACCAGAAACATAGACGCTTCCTAATGATATCGACTTAACCCCATTCTCTTCTGCCGTATTGTAATAAAGCATATTCATATAGCTAGCCAATCCAATCATAAGCGGATCCTCTGCTGAATAATTACACTTAATTTTATAGCCAAGGCATAAAGTCCGTTGCAATACGTTTTGATAAATATGTTTTAAGAAGCTATCCGTCAAGGTCTTTTCAAAATCCAAATACCCATTTATATCATATTCGAAATCCTCGCCATACCATTTAATCTTCTGATTTACAAAGAAATTCATTCTTTCATTATTTGCAAAGATATAATGCCATAGCAACATAGAGTCATGCGTTTTCAACCATTCAATGACATTATAAAGAGACATATGTGGCAAGAAGTCGACTGTACGTTCTCTGATGTATTTATTCGTTTCGACTTCCGAAAAGCCAAATTTCCCTTTATCTTTCACTAAGACTCTAACAGACAATCGCTGAGATAGCAATATGATACGGTCAATTTCTTTAATCAAGCGAGAACCAAAAGTCGCGTTTTCTATCGCAAACTGATACAGGCCACATTCACATACAGGAATATCAGCTATTATGATGGATCTGCTTTCATTTTTGACATCAGCTACATCTGAGATTGCCTTACTCACATTCTTAAAAATCTCATTCTTTGACGTATGTTCAGAGGGCAAGAAGATACAGAACTTCACATTATCCTTTTGTTCAAGATATTGAGCTTTCTCTATAAATGAAAGATCAAATCGCTCATCTTTAATATAGCATAAAGGATGTGGCATTTCACTTGAAGTCATCTGATAATACTTTTCATATATGCTTTGTTTCTCTTTCATTACTTCAGAGAAACAGTTCCCGGTCTCCTCAGATAACACCCAGCCATTATTATCCATAGGATTTTTTACTGAAATCCTACTCATAACAGCCAGACCCAAGATGAAATGTTCACTATCGCTACTTTTGCATGCATGTATATACGAGGCGTTTATATGCTCTACCGGTAATGTGTCACCAATCCAGCAATCATAATCCCGTGCCAACATATATTCATTAACCAAGAGCTTTCCTAATGTATATAGTCCGCCAAACTGAGTATACTTCTTTTCTTTCCCGCTTCTTTGGCCAAGTCCTACAGTCTCGCGCCAAGCCTCTCTAAAGCTGTTGCTTTTCAGTGGACGTTTTGATTTAAAATGCATGGTCAATCCGACACCAGCATCAATAACAAATATCTCAAAAAAATTGGTTGCCCCTTTTGGAAAATCAGAAATCAATCTGGTTACATCCTGCTTTTCATTTTCAATAGAGTCTTCCAACTTTCTTCTCATATCTGAGCTAAGTGAGTTGTTCATTAACCCTACCCTGTGCCTTAAATATACACCCACGTATTTAGATGAACCGTTATCATAGGCATGTTCTAAAACATTGTTAATAGACTCTTTTAAAAACAAGCCAATTTTCCAAATAACTTCATTCATGAAAGAACCTGGTATGTGTGGTAATATACGATGCTTTACATCCTCCAATTTATTATCCACCATTTCATTTATCTCTTTTTCGGCTTTCATCGAACCGAGATCAATGACCTGCGCCTCCCATATCGTACAATTATCATAACAAAGATAGCCATCAAAGCCCTTACGTATGTTAGCCAGTAGAGTTTTAGAGTAATTCCTTAAATCGGCACCTTTCTTGAATTCATGATATTTCCCAGTTTCAATAATATTAATGTTATATGAAAGCATGACTTCAAAAAAGCCCTCTTTAGACAAGAACTCAAGTACTCGCTTTTTCTCACTCGTTAAGTCACGTTCTGAGACATTGGGAACTAAGTAGCATATTCTTTTCTTTGTATGAAGTTCTGCTAGACTTATCAATAAAGACAACAGGGGGAAGGGATCAATCCAATTGCAGTTCTCTCCATTCACAACCACGCTTTCAACATCTTTCGGTAACGAGCGGAGTTGACGTTGTATAGGCCCAAAATGATTAGACCACACGCTATTTCTGAATTGGTCAGGTATAGCGACATACACAACACTTCCTACTATTTGCAAACTGTATGAGTCCATATCGCAACTTTCCTCTATTTCTCCTAGAA
>AUXO015766908.1_pt1 | contig 10279 bp, 8 predicted proteins | sample 768731 | NCBI WGS metagenome assembly AUXO01 (sample SAMN02715735, study PRJNA202380) | gut metagenome | biome: sheep rumen | host: Ovis aries | place: New Zealand: Palmerston North | reverse complement strand
CTCTTTTCTACAAGAAATATGATAGTTGGAACAATATTTCATAAGTCTATGGCATTATTACCTTTCCTTGTTGTAGTGGAATCCATTCATTTATTTCTTGTTCTTCTCTGAGCATTCTTAGGTCTCAATCCTTATTGTCGTGGAATGATTTCCGAAAACTATCGCCATCCAGATGGAAAATTCCATCCGGATGACGCTTTGTTAAGCCTGGAGAATTTCAGCCCCACCATTTTCACCTTATTTCTTTTTCTTGAAGTTGGCAGCAGGATTCACGTAATAGCGGTTATAGAATTTGTCAGGTGCCGCCATCGTGAACATCTTTTGTTTCGTTGCTTGGTTGGTTTCGCATTCCTCAACCTTTTCTTTTGATACGGCCGACTTATAAGAATAATTTTGCAGTGACGACATCCAGAACGAATGGTCAAGATAATGGATGTCCTTCTCCTCATCATCAAAGGTGTAGGCAATCAGGTTGCGGAACGAGAGCGGTGTGGTGGCTTCCGTGTAATGCACCTCTGGAGAAGTTTTCTTTGGATAATTGAAGCGCACTTCCTCGCAGTCTTTATATACCTTATCACAGATGTTGAATCCCCTTATGAATTTCGATGAAGCCGGCGGAACACATATCAGTCGCGGTTCTTTCGTCTCCACACCTCTCGAACTTGCCACTCCCCCACTCACCGAATATCCTCTCGACACAGCAGACGGATACCACAACCGGTTGTTGATGAAACCTCCAATTGACACCTGAGACGAAGATGCCATTGAAGAAGTTACGGTGTTCAAATAAGTGGATTCAGAATAATAGTCGTTTGCCACCCCATTGACAATGAAGAACGATTTTGGCATCACCAAGAATAGGTTCCTGTCAGTTTTGTTGTAAACCAGATAACTCACGTTACCACCATCCGACCACAGGTTGTAGGTAATTCTGCAGTCTTCATTCTCAAACTTAAACACATTGTTTTCATTGATGACATCAGACGACTTCACATCATAAACTTGATACCAGACCGCATCTGAACATGATGTGAGAGCAGACACAGCCACACACATCGTCAATAAAATCTTTTTCATAAGCACTCGTTTTTTAAAAACACATTAAGTTAACTTTAGTGCAAATCTAAAGCCGAACTGCGAACACTTCATTCGCAATTTCAAAAAATGTGTTTTTATCGAAGTCTGAAAAAAACGTATCGACAAAAACCGATGCGGAGCAAAAAATCAAAACCATCCTACATGATGACTGACCATTTTGCTTTCCTTGAAATTCCCGAAAACAGGTTCAATGCAGATTATAGCATCCAAAAACTTTTATAGTGGGAAAGAGCCCCCCAATACCCCCTTTGTCCATTGTCCCACAATTATACCGGGAGTCTTAATCCTTGTTGTAGTGGAAGAAAGAATCGGATACTGAACATTGTGAGAAATTTGAGAATGCAGTAAATGAGTCTTAATCCTTATTGTAGTGGAAGAAAGAATCGGATTAATTTATATTGGGCATGCATCGATGATAATGTAGCGCCGTCTTAATCCTTATTGTAGTGGAAGAAAGAATCGGATATCTTTGATGAAGTACATCATCTGTCAGAAAGATGTAGGTCTTAATCCTTATTGTAGTGGAAGAAAGAATCGGATTTTATTTACTTTCAACAATAATACTTTTCGTGTTAAAAGTCTTAATCCTTATTGTAGTGGAAGAAAGAATCGGATACCGTTAATTACATTATGAACATTTTAGAATTTTTCGTCTTAATCCTTATTGTAGTGGAAGAAAGAATCGGATTTCCATACATTGACAATGAAGGCAATGTGACAAGTCTTAATCCTTATTGTAGTGGAAGAAAGAATCGGATTGCATCGCAACTTTGTGTTTGCGAATTTGAAGAAGTCGTCTTAATCCTTATTGTAGTGGAAGAAAGAATCGGATGCGGCTTCGTTGACGCAGCTGTCTTCAGAAGGTGTGTCTTAATCCTTATTGTAGTGGAAGAAAGAATCGGATATAGACATAAAGAACAAGATAGAACAAGTGTTGAAGTCTTAATCCTTATTGTAGTGGAAGAAAGAATCGGATGAGCACTAGATTCCGCAAGGAGCAGGGTTATTGGGGTCTTAATCCTTATTGTAGTGGAAGAAAGAATCGGATATTATTATGATATGTCAAACCTCATTGACTGGTATAGTCTTAATCCTTATTGTAGTGGAAGAAAGAATCGGATAATAGTAATTGATATTATATAATGGAAACATTTGATAGTCTTAATCCTTATTGTAGTGGAAGAAAGAATCGGATCTCACTAAAAGTGGTGTCACTCACCTGTACTTTGAGTTGTCTTAATCCTTATTGTAGTGGAAGAAAGAATCGGATATATGAAGGCACAGATCATTATGTTGGCAATGGCCGTCTTAATCCTTATTGTAGTGGAAGAAAGAATCGGATGGCTGAGATTGCCGTCTTTGAAGATGACAATCAGACGTCTTAATCCTTATTGTAGTGGAAGAAAGAATCGGATATGGAGAGTGGTTTGATTTTGATGAAGTTCTTGACTGTCTTAATCCTTATTGTAGTGGAAGAAAGAATCGGATGGTATAATTGTTGAAGTTTCTCATATTGACAAAACTCGTCTTAATCCTTATTGTAGTGGAAGAAAGAATCGGATAACTCGTAATGGTTTGAACAACAAATGTCTTTGTGTCTTAATCCTTATTGTAGTGGGAGAAAGAATCGGATATTATTCTTCCGAATAAACATAATGAAGTAAAACTGTCTTAATCCTTATTGTAGTGGAAGAAAGAATCGGATAACTGGAAAATGGCACAAAGATACTAAAGTAGACGTCTTAATCCTTATTGTAGTGGAAGAAAGAATCGGATAAGTGTTTAATGCTTGGTTTGAAGGAAACCCATACTTCAGTCTTAATCCTTATTGTAGTGGAAGAAAGAATCGGATTTGTTATTAACAATTAAATTAAGTTCAACAATGAAAGTCTTAATCCTTATTGTAGTGGAAGAAAGAATCGGATCAGCCTAGAAGATTTACTAAAGCTTATATTCCTTGGGGTCTTAATCCTTATTGTAGTGGAAGAAAGAATCGGATGTGGGCCTTATCACATCTATATAGGAGATATTACTATGGTCTTAATCCTTATTGTAGTGGAAGAAAGAATCGGATAGGTTACCAAGGCACTTATAGAGCAAGATATTGAGTGGTCTTAATCCTTATTGTAGTGGAAGAAAGAATCGGATGTTCTTTTAGAGTCAATTAACAAATTGGAGGACTGTCTTAATCCTTATTGTAGTGGAAGAAAGAATCGGATCTTTATTTTCACAACATGAAAGACTGACTATATAAGTCTTAATCCTTATTGTAGTGGAAGAAAGAATCGGATAATAAGAGTACTCATCAAAGACTCAGGTAGGGCAGTGTCTTAATCCTTATTGTAGTGGAAGAAAGAATCGGATCTTGCCTTTATTTTCACAACATGAAAGACTGAGTCTTAATCCTTATTGTAGTGGAAGAAAGAATCGGATTATAATGATGTCTTTATGTCTACAGAGAGATAGTCTTAATCCTTATTGTAGTGGAAGAAAGAATCGGATTTCATGAGAGTAAAAACATATAATCCAAATGCTAAGTCTTAATCCTTATTGTAGTGGAAGAAAGAATCGGATAATATACTATTATTCTGCAAAAGAGAATTAATACTCTTGTCTTAATCCTTATTGTAGTGGAAGAAAGAATCGGATTCTGTTACTTTGTTCTATTGCTATAATAGCGATTGTCTTAATCCTTATTGTAGTGGAAGAAAGAATCGGATTTTATTAAATAAATAAATAATAATATGGAAACAATGTCTTAATCCTTATTGTAGTGGAAGAAAGAATCGGATAAGAATACAGAAATTATCTTAAACCTGATGTAAGCGAAGTCTTAATCCTTATTGTAGTGGAAGAAAGAATCGGATATTATTATCATCTTAATAATATTGATAATCTTTACAGAGAGTCTTAATCCTTATTGTAGTGGAAGAAAGAATCGGATGATAGTCCTAAGATGGCAATGTCAGGCATTTGCCTGGTCTTAATCCTTATTGTAGTGGAAGAAAGAATCGGATATTCAGATTATATGCATTGCTCCCAAGAGCAATGTGTCTTAATCCTTATTGTAGTGGAAGAAAGAATCGGATATCATGGCTACATTTAAGAAACTCAATGAGACAAGCTTGTCTTAATCCTTATTGTAGTGGAAGAAAGAATCGGATCGTGCAGAAATTACATTTGTTAGAGAGTTGAAACCTGCGTCTTAATCCTTATTGTAGTGGAAGAAAGAATCGGATCAGGAATTAAGATTGAAGTTGATGATGATAATCTTGGGAGTCTTAATCCTTATTGTAGTGGAAGAAAGAATCGGATTGAAAAAGCTGTAGAATACCTGGAAAATAACTTACAGCGTCTTAATCCTTATTGTAGTGGAAGAAAGAATCGGATTTGATTGGTCAGAGTTATATACTGATAGGACAGGCAAGTCTTAATCCTTATTGTAGTGGAAGAAAGAATCGGATAGACAGACAATAACAATTTCCATAATGCTCATACGGCGTCTTAATCCTTATTGTAGTGGAAGAAAGAATCGGATTACGGCTATTGAATCCATTATGGATGATAAAAGCTGGAGTCTTAATCCTTATTGTAGTGGAAGAAAGAATCGGATTATCATATAAAGACAGACAATAACAATTTCCATAATGCGTCTTAATCCTTATTGTAGTGGAAGAAAGAATCGGATATGCGGTATAAAGAAAGAAAGCCCTTAAAGTGCTGTCTTAATCCTTATTGTAGTGGAAGAAAGAATCGGATGTTCACTCTTTTAGGTTTCAAGACCGTAAACGAGCAGAGTCTTAATCCTTATTGTAGTGGAAGAAAGAATCGGATCGTCTGCAAAGTGGCAGTCAAAAAACAGCGTTTAGTCTTAATCCTTATTGTAGTGGAAGAAAGAATCGGATAGTGCAAAAAATGCTTTCGGAGTATAAAGGCTACGTCTTAATCCTTATTGTAGTGGAAGAAAGAATCGGATCACTTGGAGCGAGTGAACCGCTTAGCCGTGATTGCTGTCTTAATCCTTATTGTAGTGGAAGAAAGAATCGGATATGCTTATGGCAATAAGCATCAGACTGAGATCGAGGAGTCTTAATCCTTATTGTAGTGGAAGAAAGAATCGGATCACATTGATACCGTAATGTCAAAGGTGACAGAGATTGTCTTAATCCTTATTGTAGTGGAAGAAAGAATCGGATAGCTTATATGTTAATCTGTTTTGTAAGTATGGGAGAAGTCTTAATCCTTATTGTAGTGGAAGAAAGAATCGGATGGATATATTCCACTTGGGGCGACTGAAGCCCTTACTCGTCTTAATCCTTATTGTAGTGGAAGAAAGAATCGGATTCTGAAGACCTATTTGTATATGGAGGCTTACAATTTGTCTTAATCCTTATTGTAGTGGAAGAAAGAATCGGATTTGTGAGCAGACAGGCATCGTGACGTTATTTTGCGATGTGTCTTAATCCTTATTGTAGTGGAAGAAAGAATCGGATATTTGAAAAAGCAGAAAATGCAATAAAAATGGATGTCTTAATCCTTATTGTAGTGGAAGAAAGAATCGGATTGGATTGCAGGTCAATCTAAAGCTATAAGAATAATGGGGTCTTAATCCTTATTGTAGTGGAAGAAAGAATCGGATACATTGAGGGAAAAAGCTAAAAAGTATTTTGGTGACACTGTCTTAATCCTTATTGTAGTGGAAGAAAGAATCGGATACCCTTGTGGCGTCATCACTGCTGCATTTGGCCTTGTCTTAATCCTTATTGTAGTGGAAGAAAGAATCGGATACTGGTGATACTCCACAATCTGATACATCAAAACGTCTTAATCCTTATTGTAGTGGAAGAAAGAATCGGATTTTGTGACGATGTACGCAACTACATCAGCGAGAACGGTCTTAATCCTTATTGTAGTGGAAGAAAGAATCGGATCATGTATTGGTAAAAGTGTTAGATCTAGTTACTCTTAGTCTTAATCCTTATTGTAGTGGAAGAAAGAATCGGATACTTAAAGTACTTAGTGAATGTGCATCTCTTTGAGGTCTTAATCCTTATTGTAGTGGAAGAAAGAATCGGATCTGCTAAGAAAGTGCTTGGCAGAATTATCTCAATGGGCACTGTCTTAATCCTTATTGTAGTGGAAGAAAGAATCGGATACAAGGAAACAGGAGAACTGTTTAATTGTCTGGCTTTTGAGGGTCTTAATCCTTATTGTAGTGGAAGAAAGAATCGGATGTGATATTAATCGCATAGTAAACTCATATATCCATGAGTCTTAATCCTTATTGTAGTGGAAGAAAGAATCGGATGAAGAAATTCAACGAAGACATCACGAAGATGGACGTGCGTCTTAATCCTTATTGTAGTGGAAGAAAGAATCGGATGGCTTTAAGAAATACTATATTGAGGAAGATGACTGCTATGTCTTAATCCTTATTGTAGTGGAAGAAAGAATCGGATAACTCAAACACTCCAATAAGGTGAAGAAAACTCTTGTCTTAATCCTTATTGTAGTGGAAGAAAGAATCGGATGGCTAATATTGTAATGAATAAAATCATGAGTGGCGAGTCTTAATCCTTATTGTAGTGGAAGAAAGAATCGGATTCTTCCGAATAAGCAAGGTCAAGGCACTAAATCATTATATGTCTTAATCCTTATTGTAGTGGAAGAAAGAATCGGATGCCAGCTGGTTATGTTCCATTAGGTGCAAGTGAAGCGCTGTCTTAATCCTTATTGTAGTGGAAGAAAGAATCGGATACATCCTTACCATGTGCTGATTCAAGATACTCAACATCTGTCTTAATCCTTATTGTAGTGGAAGAAAGAATCGGATAAGGTGCTACACATTGATGCTGTTTACACTGCATAGTCTTAATCCTTATTGTAGTGGAAGAAAGAATCGGATGAAGGAGTCTTCTGTTGTAGGGAAACTTCATAAAATGGTCTTAATCCTTATTGTAGTGGAAGAAAGAATCGGATATTGATGCTTACTTCATCAACCACAAAAGAAAGGATAGTCTTAATCCTTATTGTAGTGGAAGAAAGAATCGGATCAGATTGAAATTACTGACATAATGGTAAAAGACTTCGTCTTAATCCTTATTGTAGTGGAAGAAAGAATCGGATAGGGCTTCCAAAGTCCCTGCTTTTCATACTGTTTGGGTCTTAATCCTTATTGTAGTGGAAGAAAGAATCGGATGTATCTAATTCCAATCTTGCAGAGGGCACCACAGGAGTCTTAATCCTTATTGTAGTGGAAGAAAGAATCGGATAGGTAAATATACATTTATTTGATAACTAATCCGTTAGATTATTGAGTTAACAAAATTTTAACAGTTGTTAAAGAAAATTTAACACTTTAAAGACTTGTACAAAGTTACGATGTTTTGGTGGAATACGCAATAGCAGATTTGTTAAATATTAATAAAAAACGAATATTCAAAACAATCCCCTGTCTTTCAAAGATTTATAGACAGAAGGGATCTATTATTGAGCCTATGAAGATGCTTCTTGAGTCAACACTTTCAGTGCATGCTGTTTCTGTCCATCTTTCATTGCCACCACCCTCACGAAGTCGCCATTATTCATTTCTTTGAGCAAAAATCCTGCCACATAGCAGTTGTGGACGAATCCAAATTTATCACCCTTGGCATTGGTTTTAATGATAAGTTTTCCCTTCTGCTCCGTCAACTTTCCATGGAACGGGTTAGAAGGATCGCTAAGGTCAGCCAATCTCACGGACACAGCTTTCTTGCGTCCATCATTCTCAACATAACGCACCTCGTAAAGTTCAATCAACTCACTCCCAAGAGACGCAGGCAGCATCTTTCGCGGAACGGCCAAGGAGAGTCCGTTATGGGATACCATTTTATATTGCATCCGGCCATTCCTGTCTTGAAACTCACTCTGCACATACATCACCCATGAAGGAAGCTGCCCCACCACAAACTCCTCAGCAGCTTGCGACATCTCCCGAAGCCATGCAATGGACCGCTTTGCGGGAATGGTTTCGGCAGGGATATGGCTCTTCAGAGCGTAATAGTCAGTTTTCACGCTCCATTGGTTTCGGGCATAAGTGTCGGAATATCGGTTGAGGTCATAAAGCGCCTGCGCATAATCCTCTTTCTTAATCAGCAGTTCTGCCAAAGCGAGATGAATCTTACCCGTAAACTCATCTTTCTTTTGCAACGTAAGAGCTTTGCATAAAGCTGATATATGAAGGTCGGCATCATCCACGATTCCCGCCAACTCTTCCCAAAGATAGTATTGCTTTTCTTTGATGAGCATCTGGCGGTAGAGTTGGAGCGCCTCTTCTCTCCCATCCTTTTGCAGGAGCATCTTGGCGAGTTTTCTTTTCAGGAAAATATCATCCGGATATTTCCTCACGGCTTTTCTCATCAAATCTGCTAATTCGACAGGGATATTCGAAAAGTGTTCCTGCTTTGCCTCTTCCCATGCCACACCCACTGCCTGCATCACTGCAGAAGGGAATTCGTGTCCTTGATAGGTTCTCTGGTCCCAATCCTCCATCCTGAAATTTTGGAATCCCCACAAGCTCAGAAACGACAGGAACTTGAAATCGGGATATTTCTTCTTGATTTTCATGGCAAGGAAGAGGAAAGAGGAATGGAGCACCGACGGACGCTCAGGCGTCAACCGCAAATAGAGGGCGAGAACTTTCCTCGATTCATGTGAGCCGAGATTCTCGTAATTCGCTTTCAGGTATCGGTAGGCGATCCAAGCAAAGGTAACATGGAGTTGCTCGCCCACAAGCCCATCCTTGTAGAGAGCATGGGCAACTTTGTAGGCAGCCTCCACGGTTTGTGGATTTTGAGAAGCCCATGAAGCCTCGCTCATTAGTGAAAATACATTCTGTTCCATTGTGCTTTGGGATTTATCAGAAAAAGAGCGTGTTCTTGCTGTGGGTGATGATATCGATATCGATTTTCTTTCCTATCACCTTCATATTGGAGATGATGTCGGTGGAAACAGGGCACACGATGATGCTGTCGTGATTGTCGTAGAGCGATTGGATTTCCGTGAGGTCGTCCTTAATGGTGAGGTAAGTGTCGCGGTCAAGGTCGGCCAGGAAGATGGACTTCTGGATTCTGCTGCATCCTCTTTTGATGAGGTATTTCGCCACATTGTATCTCACCTTGTTGCTCTCAATGTCGTACATGATAAAGAAAAGCATGTTGCCTATGGGTCTTTGCGAACGGTTCACGATGTGGAGGACATCCCTCACACGTTCCTCGAGCGAGGGTAGGGTCTCATCGGGCGTGTGGGTCTCATTGATATAGCGGGCTTTTTCCAATCCCGCATTCTTGAGTTTCCTCAGCGCCTCAAGATAATCGTCGGATGTCTTCTGCCGTGCCATTCAGTTTTGATTTAAGGATGTTTCAAGTTCTTGATGGCGGAAGTTCTATCTGATTTTGGTTAGTACATTTTCATGAGCAACTCAAATCCACACCTGTATCAGCATAGAGGTATTGCTCCACAATCCGGGCCATGACTGCATTGAGTTCTTCATCGGTTCCGCTTTTGGGACTGACCACTACAGAGAAGCCTCGTCGACCGTAGAACACGTTGACCTCAGCAAGCCGGAGTCCCAGTTTTCCTTGGAATTTCTGACCATACTGTATGTTGACCACCCCCGTCACCTGGATTCCTTGCTCTTGAATATAGGCAGCAATATCTTGAGTAATTTCCATGAGGTTTTGAGGTACATAAGCTTCTTTCTTCGCTTTTGTCACTCGCCCCGTTCCAAGCCTTTGTTTTATTTTGGCCAGCACATCATCATCTGGCTCACCTCCAGACTTTGACTTGAGGTCAGTCTGCTTCATCTCTTCCTCATAGTCGTGCTTGAGGTCAAAGAGAGCGACGGGATTGTCGGATGGAAGAATGGCATCCATATCCACTGGCTCACAGTCTGGATTATACCATGCCTTAGGGTCGCAGCTCACAAAGCAGGCTCTTGACACGTCGCTCGTCACTCGATCCACCACCTGCTCCAACCCATACTGGGCAGAAAAGCGGGTGATAAACTCCTTATAGAAGAGTGAGTACAGACCATAGTCACAGCAACGCTCTTTGAGTTTGAACATCACCTTCAAGCCATCCTCACTCGGAGATAAGAAACAAAGCAACACACGCGGGTCGGCTGATAGCTGTAGGCGCAAAG
>AUXO013142062.1_pt1 | contig 10279 bp, 6 predicted proteins | sample 768731 | NCBI WGS metagenome assembly AUXO01 (sample SAMN02715735, study PRJNA202380) | gut metagenome | biome: sheep rumen | host: Ovis aries | place: New Zealand: Palmerston North | reverse complement strand
GAGAAAGCCGCACCTGCTGGCGCATCAGACCAAACAGATTCATATTCACGTTCAAAAGAATCTTTACTAAATGATGGAGAATTAATAACGTCTTCGATTTGTTTACGAGATGTTAAACCATTCTTTAGCGGAATACGATATGTAGCTCCGATTACGAAATATTTATCTGGTTCAATAACTGAACGACATAAAATTTCTATCATCTTTTGATATGCGAACGTACCTTGATATCCGGCTGTCGTTACATATGTCTGTTGTGATTGAGGTTCATAAGGATTTATTAAACCATTACTCATTGTACGAGGACGGTTTAACATTGGGATTAATACTTCATTAACTTTTATTGGGTCTTGCTCAATAATTTCCTCAAAAATTAGAGACTCCTTACGCAGACCACGGACACCACCAATCTGTAATGATGAACCATTACGAAAGTTAAATTCTACGTAGTCTGTACCCATTTTATACGCATCTAGAACTTTACCACCTTTCTTAATCTTCTGCATTTCATTAGCCAAGAAAGGGAATTTTATTCATAAGTCATTAACAATCTTTTGCTTTGCGATTTCCGCCGCTTGCTTGTTTGTACCTGCTGTTACCGCAGTGTTATGACGAGGAATAAACATACATTTTAAGTATTTATCTAAGTCCGCAAGGAATGATTTTGAGAAACCACGCGAACAATATACATAACTATTGATACCGCGCGCCATTACACGCAACGTTATACGCTGAATTACAAATAGATGAAACGATGATTTTTTTGGAATAATTAAATCTACAAACATATCAGGATATGCAACAAATAGATTTAATACTTCAACTAATTCATCAATATGTGCATCAATACGTTCTTTTGTAATTGCACCAGTATGGTCATTTTCATCTTCAGACATTAAGTCCATTAATTCATAGATTTCATCTTCAATATCGAAATCTAAATCAGTAGAGGTAGAAAACATACACTAATCCTCCTTACTAAAATCAATACCTAATGCTTCATCATCTGATTCTGTATCTACATTAATCTCAGTATTGGCTTTGATTAAGTCTTCTAATGTTACATTTTGTTCTACGTCATCAGTTAAAGCTTGTTCTGTCTGCGCTTTCTTTTGTTCTATCATTTCTTGAAGTTGAGAAGTTAATCCTGTTGCTTCAAGAATTGTACGTCGATTTGTTGCTTGAATGTCTTTTATCGCAACATCAATTTCGTCCCTGTCGTAATTGTCATAAAATTTTAATTTATATCCTTTATCTTCAATGTATTGATATAATTCAGATAGAGTTGTAATATCATCTGTTTTTGTATTCGCAATCATATCTTCTAGGTCTGCTTGCTTTGCTAATGTAGCCCAAGTATTACCAAAGTCTTTAATTGCTTTTGCATCTTCGGCTTCAATCGCCTTATCCATTTCAATTTGCACCTTACAAAGCGAACGGATCGCCGCCTTTTGAATTGGGTTAATTACAGCATTAGCTTTTAAAGTCTTAGTGTAAATATCATCAAGACGATATAGTTCTTCAAAAGAATATTGAGGACCCCATCTTAAATGACCTCTATCAATATAAGATTCTTTGATAGGTTCAATACGTTTTAAGATGTCATATAATGAGCGGTTCTTTTCCCACTCTTTGTTTGTTAATGCCCATAAATCCGCAGTAGTAGAAGTATAGTATAAATTATGCTTCTCTTCGTCGTATTTAGAAAACATATATTCAGCATAAACTGCAAAAGTTTCTTCTTTATATTCTTTACTAATTTCAATCCATTTATTAGGGTCAAAAGGTAAATTATATGTTCTACAGAAGAAGTCCGCTTGTTGAATATTATTGTAATCTAATTGTTGATTAATGCAAGAGAAACAAATAGTATTACCACTTAAAGGATTATTTGAATACATTACTTTTGTTTTCTTTCCACAAGAAGGACATATCTTTGTAGGAAAGTTAAAAATTTCTGATTTTGAAATTTCCATTATATCACTCCTTCTTAAAAATAGTATAGTCGAGTAAAAACAAAATATCAAAAATAGAAAATTTTCTTGACAATCTCTTGACAAAATATTATAATAAATATGTAAGGGTAAAGACAAATGGATAAGTATAAATATAAATAAAAGATAGGAGTGATATTGTGACTACTACTGAAATAATATTCTTATTGTGCTTAATTATAGTATGTGGAGTAGTAATAATTTTAATAATTAAAGGGATTTTTACAACAAAAGAAAATAAAGAATTGAAACAAGAGAACAGACGAAATAGCGGCCGCATTAAAGAATTAACTTCTCTTTTGAAATCTGAAGAAGAAATTAGTAAGGCACATTTTGATAAAACAGTGCAACTTTCATTAGAGAAAGCGGAACTACAATCGCGCATAGATAAGTTTAATATTAGTCAAGAGTGACAAGAACAACATCAAAAAGAAATGACGGTTATTGATAAGGCTATACAAGATAAAATGTTGGAATTACAAACTCTTGCTTCTGCTTGTGATACTACTAAAAAAGAAGTTGAAGAACTTAAATTAAATAAAGAACAACTTCAACATAAAGAATTACAAGTTAAGTCAGATATTGAAAACTTAGAAGTATTATTGCGACAAAAACAAGCGGCGTGAAGTGCTGTTGATAGTTTTGAAAAATGCGGCTTTGGTGATGAATTACCATATATTGATTATGAAGAATATTTCTCTAAAAATAACTTTGAAGTTGTATTAAAATTACTTGATGATTGTATTGATGTGGCGCCGCAATTTAAGTCTGAGCTTAGAAAGATAGAGTGGAACTTATGTTACCTACCTTATAAAAAGAGTTTTATTAAGGATTTTAGCCGCAGCGGTATTTATATGCTTGAAGTTAAAAGTAAATATGAGAATGAAGTTTTAAAAGAGCTTGGATTAAAACGTGTAGATGATAATGGTTCTATTGTTTATATTGGTCAGGCGGTCAATGTTTATGATAGATGGACTACACATATTAAGAAAATGCTTGGAATTGAAGCTAGTGGTGGAGAAAAATTGTATAAGTTTAAGCCACTAATGTTTAAATGAAAAGTAATTGAATGGTGTGATAGTAGTGAATTAAATGAACGAGAAAAATTCTGAATCGACAGTTTTAAGAGCGACGAATTTGGATTGAATAGTAAAGGCGGGAATAAATAAAGAGCAGAAATAATCTGCTCTTTTAATTTTCTCACCAATTATCTTTTTGTTTATATCCCTTAATGCTGTTTATTTGTATTGTGTATTGACCATCTTCTGTTTGAGTATACAATCCATATCTAATTCGATATTTTTTACATCATCTTTCGTATTTTCATTTTCCGTTATTTATTTCTATAGTTGTTGGTGTTATTATAACTTTTATTTTAAACCTTTTGTTTATTTCAAAATTATCTATTTTTGTATAATGATTAACATTATTATTATCTTTATAAGTAATATATAAAGCTTGGTCTATAATACAGAAACGTATAATAGGTATGACAGGATATGTCGGATCATCTAAAGAATGCACTTGAAGAACAGTAAATTCTTTATAGTCTTCTGCTCTGATAATTTGAAAATCGTAATCAATACCAATAATTGACTCATCCATAATACAGCGCTCTGCGCGGACAGTCGCATGTTCTGATTCGGTACCTTTTCTTCGTCCATCAAGAGACATTGTAAATTGGTTTTTAATTATATCATAAGCATATCCTTTTTGTTGATTTACTTTTTCTTTTAATTTTTCACAAAACAACAGATTTCGAGATTTAATACTATAATCAGGATTAAAATATTTCTTAATAAAATTATTAACAGAATTTTCTTGTTTTTCTGCATTTACTCATCCGTGTTGAATGTATCCTGGACTATCTCTATTTTCCCTATGTCTTGTAGGAACATTTATATAATTTTTGCTTCTTTCACCGCACGCTAAACGAATCATTGCACATAATTCATCTTGATGCCCGCCAACTAATTCTACTAAATCTTCACCTTCGTATGGAATTAAAGTGATACAATTTTTTGGTAGTGAATGAGGAACAAAACCTTCAAAACCATAGTATTTTCCACCGCGGTAAACTATTCCTGCATTAGTAAAAAATTTATTCTCAAAGAACAAATCTCTTTTTGAAAGAGTAATTACAGATAGTTGTCTATCACTATTCATTGATTTAATAATATTGGAATAGTATTCATCAATACCTTTTTCAAACTGCATATCATCATCAAGTAGTGCATAGTAATCTGCTTGAGGATATAGTAAAGAACAATCTTGTCTCATTTTCATTAAAGGAGTATTTGGTCTTTTAAAATCATATTGTTTTTCTATATATTTTATATCAAACCCCTCAAAAGCATGTAAAACCTCTATCTTTTGATTTTCTGTGTATGGAGGTTGGAAACAAATAGCAAATGAAATTTTATCTGCTATCGGTCTTATATATTGCAATGATGGCAATAAAAACTTTTTAATTGTTAATGGTTCACAAGTTGGTAATAAAAATACTAATGAGTGATTATTTAAAGAGTACTTTTCTACTAATCAAGGTTGTACTGTAGTATCTGGACGTTCAATACTAGTTTTACTATAATAGTAATTTTCATCCGTGCTTTCATAACCCCTAATTGTTCCAAATAGTTCTAAATTAGAATCTATTGCTACTTTACAATCTTCTCTATTAAAATAGTTGTAATATAATCTTAATCAAAATTGTTCTGCACGTTCGTGTTTATTTTCAATAGAATATCTATTTTTTAGTTTCTTTATCTCGTTATAAGTTTTTCGTATTTTCTCTGTTCGTCCAAATACTATTCCAGCACATAAATAAACTAATGATTCATTTTCTTTAAAAATCATATGAGGGTATATATTTCTATCTCAACAGTATAATATATCTACATTAAAATCTTCAAATCTTTTTATAAAATTTTCGTCTAAATCTTTTAAAATTAAACAATCGACAGAGTCTAAAAGTAAAGTATATTCTGTATCTATATTATTTAATACGCTACAAAAAAGGTCGATTTTGTCAGGGTTTATTTTAAAATCTCCTTGAGGTTTTATTATGTTAACATTTTGCTTAAATAACTCTGGTTCGTAATTATAATTTGAATATGAAATTATAGATATATTACTATTTACTTTTGGTTTAATATTAAAATCTGCTAACCACCCTTTGTCTGGGTGTCCAGTGTGCAATATATATAAATCTAATTCTTTATTATTTAATTTAATTTTTTTCATTGTATCACCATTAATATTATAATAAAAATAAGACTAGGTGTCAAACCTAGTCTTTTGATTTCAATTCTTGAATTTTTTCTTCGTATTTTTTTCGCGCTTCTTCTACTCGCTTATTTCTTATATTAGTTAAAGTGTTAATATCTTTTTCATTGTAACAATTCATATAATCTATTCCAGCCTCATCCAAATAATCTTTAAAGAAAATTGTGTCATGTCTGGCAAGGTCTCAGAATTTATTTTGACTATGATTTAATAGGGTGTTAAAATCATTATGCTGAACTAAATGAGGCTTCCATACAACATGAGGTATTTTTAGAATGTGTAGTGCCGCATTTTCAACTTTGCTATATAATTGTTGGTCTTTAGGGAAGTTTGGTAGAATTTGCTTCATTACAGCCGCAATCTTTCCTGCAACTCCTTTAGGATAATATGTACATTGATTTCACTCAAATGGAAGAGAACGAATTAATGGAGTTTCGAAGATATGAGGGTCTTCGAAGAAATTAATAATACAATTTGGATATTTAGCTATTACTTTTTCAATTTCTTCTTGGAAATTTTGACATAAAGTTAAATCGTCTTCCATTAAAACGGCATTATATCTATTAATGTCTTCTAATTGCTTAATGAAAGCTTGGACTGGTTTTCGTTCATAATCATATAAGTAAATATACTTTAATGGGCGATAATCAAAATACCTATCTCCAGTAGTTCTTACAAAGTATTTTACTTCATTAGAAGTGGAAAGCTCTTTTTCGTCTTGAAGATATTTAGAGAAATATTTTGCATCTCTCCATTCTTTATTTAATGTAGAATCATCCCAGTTAGCCTTATCCCAATCGCTAAAATAATATGTTCTCATAACGTGTTGATAATTACATAGGCTGGATTGATCTCCTAAATGTTGGACTATAGACGGAACTGTTGTTATACAATTTATGTTGTGAGCTCTTGCATAATATGAATAAGCTATATCTTCATGAGGGTTTCCGATTGCAATTTGAGGATAAGTCTTTTCAAACCAGTTAAACATATCTTCAACATATTTAATAGGTACTAAAACGGCATTTCCTGATACAAATATACCAACTTTTACATAAGGACTTTTTAAACTTTCTGCGTATTCGTTCTTTTCAATAAAATCTAATGCTGTTAACATCATAATGTCATCAGGTCTTGCATTAATAATTTTATTTAGATACTTATAAAAATCAGGAGCTAATTCTACATCATCTTGTAAAACTAGGCGGTGAGTAATCGTAGGGTCTTTTGGTTTTTGTAAAAATGCCTTTTTTGCCATTTTATATGGTCATCTATTTTCTCAGCAACGTTCTACAATCTGAATGTCATCTTCTGATAAACCTAATAGTTCCTTGTTTTTTAAAATGTTTTCTTCTCTTTCTTTAATACCATAGATTTTTATATCGCATTTATATTGCATACTATTTCATCCTTTCTTGTTTATATATAATTTTATTATTTGGTATCATTTTTTGTACATCTCTAACTAAATGTTTTACATCATCTAAATAATAATCATCAAATATAATTACTGTTTTATCATCTATATGAGCTAATAGACTCTTAAAAATCTCTATATCTATTTCATAAATATGTGAACAATCAAAAAACACTAAATCATAATAGGTATTGTTTGTCTTTAGCGTTTCTTCAGCATCGCCCTCAAAAATTCTTCATTTAGAATAATCTCTTAGTCTTTCTTTTGCTATTTCAATACAATTCTCATTAATTTCGTATAAATCTAAAGTAGATAAATTATTATTATTGTCTAAGATAAACTTAGAGCTACTACCATATCTAATACCAATTTCACCAATAGACTTGTAATCAGATATGTTTTTAATATATAAATTAATTTGTGGTTTTGTACATAAAGTAGATAATTCTACCCCTTCTTCGTAAGTGTAAGTTTTCGGGGAGTCTATAAAATAATGAATTCCATTTTTTATATAAATATGAGGTCCATCGAAAGAAATGGAATCACATTTTCGTATTATAGCATTCTTGTAATTGCTATGTATAGCCGTTTTTATAGTGTTGTTATTTATTCATTTTATTATTATTGGTTTTGATGTATTAATTTTCATTTTCTTCTCCTATTGACAATATTATTATAAAAGAAAAAACAATAAAAAACAAAAGTGAGATAATAAATCTCACTTCTTTTTATTAATTTTTAGTTATTGTATATGACTCTCCATTAATTGTAACAGTCACTGGATTTCCTGCAGTTGGTAAATTTACTGAACTTACAGAAGCGTAAGAATCATAGCTGTTATCATCTGCTATTTCATAATAATATAGTCTATTCTGACTCATATTTGTAAAACTATCATGTTCACCGCCATCATGTAAAGCTATAATCTTTGGTATACCTTCTGTAAAAATCTCGCGCCAATATCTTCTATTATAATATGTGGTTGAATATGTAGGAATATATGCTGTGAAACCAGTAACTTCTCCATTCTCTGACCCAGTAAAAACTGTTGTTAAAAAGTCACAAATATTGTAATCACTAAGTCCTGGAGCATCATTTCTATAAAGTTGTCTTGGAACATATGAGTGACTATAATTATTATCATTTCGTTCTAATCAATAACCAGATTCAGAGTATGGCATATCTGTATAATCCCCATAATTACTATCAGAAGGGAAATAAATTGTTCCTTCTTGTCCGCTTGATACATTCGCATTTAAGAATTCTGGTACACTATAATATTCACCCAATGCATATTGACCGCTACTATTTTGTACAATGTTATAAATATTATGTTCACGAAGATGATATTCACTAAAATAATCATCTCTGTCTCTTGTTGTAGAATCGTTTGTATATGGAGTAACTAAAGCAACAAAAGGGTTAGTTGGGTCTGCAGGTTGGAAACCATTATTACCAAGATAATAAATACATCCAGAAGAAAGATGCTCTCCTGACATAAAATCAGTATAACCTTCTCGTACAGAATCTAGTAATGAACATACATCATCTTCATCTGTACCAAAATTCCAAATCTCTCTTTCTCCAGAAGACCAAGTAGGTCAGTAGAATAAAACCGGATCTCCAGGTTGACTGCTACCATGGCTAGGATATATATAGTTAAAGTCCATTTCGCCACCATTTCAACATGGGTAAATTAATATAGGATCATCGAATTTGCCTGTGCTAGAAAAATGATGAGTAAGACCGACTCCATCATAATACCATCTTTCTCCGCTTGAATACGCATGAGGAATTACAGCACATGGTTCATAGCAATTTGCAGCTTCCCAATATTGTTCTCCACTACTTTGTGTAAAATAGAAGATGCTTTTTCCGCTACTATATTCATTCCATGCATCTGAAATATTTCCTAACATTTCAGTAACATTTTCTGGTGAATTGCTTTTTACTACTAATCCATTAGTAACATCATAACAAATAAAATCATTTAATAATCCTGAAGAGTAAGCTCCCATATCTGTATATATTTCATATAATCCGGAACTACTTTGACCCATAAAAGCAATATCGCCATAAGACATATCAGTATCTACTCAAGGGAAATCATCAGGTATGTTATCTATTCTAATAATTGGGCCATTATTACTAACTACGTAATACTCGTCTCTATCGTCTTCTGGTATTACAAGATGTCCAATAGTGTTTGGATCTAATGACCAGAGTTCATCGTCGCTATGAATTTCAACAACTCCACCTTGTCCACTTTCACTTAAATCAACCCATTCACCTTCAGTATTAATTGTATAATAATCATACATTAAACCAGAACTTAAAACAGCGTAAATTTTACCAAACTCTGGGTCTTCTGGTAATTCTTCAACTACAACAGGTTCACTACCTTCTTCAGGCCAATGTGTTATATCTTCTGAATCAAAACCATTATTAATAAACTCATCAAGCCATTCATTAAATTGTTTTGCCATTTTTTCACCTCGTTTATTTTTTCTTACCCTATAAATATTATAATGAAAAAGACCTCGATTTTCAAAATCGAGGTAACATATTATTTTTTATATTTATCTTTTTGAATGCTATTCCAAGCAATAATTGCTTTAAGTAATTTTGCATTCATATTATTAGCTATCGCTGGTACATCTTTATCTAAACAATGAGATTGATAGTAAGGATGGTCTTCATAGACAAAAGTATGAGATGGATTAATACGAGGGTCTAAAATAAATAATTCTCTTAAATCTTCGTAATCTACACCTAATTGTTGAGCTATCTCGTAAAATTGCGTACAGAATGCAACTTTCATCGCAAGAAAACTATTTTCCATATATTTATCTAATTCTGCTGTAGTGCTATCTACAATGCGAAAAGAGTGTCTTGCATCATATACATCTTGTAATAAGTGCTGTACTTTTTTGCAATAATATTTTTCTCCACCAAGAATTGTAAAATCGAACTCAAAATTATTACAATGTTGAGTACCACCATAGAATTCAGGAGAGAAAATAATTGGACGATTGAATTCTTCTCTAAATTGTTTAGTCGTTCCTGGTAATACTGTTGATTTAATAATAATGATATTTGCTTTAGTTTCTCTAATTGCATCTCTTACTGCGCTTAAGTCGCAATCTCCATTTTCATTAAATGGAGTATCTACACAAATAAATGCAAAATCATATACTATATCTTTCTTTGTATTAAATTGCGGCTTAAATTTATCATAAATGTCTGGTTGTAATGCTCTAATTTCATTTGCTAAGTGGTGTCCAACCACACCAAAACCAACGATTAAAACATTGTTTTTATTTTTCTTTTCTTGTTTCATATACTCACTTCCTATTTTTATTTTAAAAACTTGTATCTTTTTTACTATCTTATCAAGAAAATAATCAATATCTGAACGATTATAACGTCCAATTTTAACATCAATATCTTTAAATTGGTCATACATTTTTTCTAATAATTTACGTAAAATTGCTTCATGTTGTTTTGGATTATCGACTAAATCTTCGTATTTGAATGAAAATTCGCCGCTTTCATTTAATTCATCTATATAATCAATAAAATA
>AUXO016551119.1_pt1 | contig 10280 bp, 9 predicted proteins | sample 768731 | NCBI WGS metagenome assembly AUXO01 (sample SAMN02715735, study PRJNA202380) | gut metagenome | biome: sheep rumen | host: Ovis aries | place: New Zealand: Palmerston North | reverse complement strand
TCTCCGGATGGACTTGCTCAGGCATTTATTTTAGGTGCCGATTTTATCGGAGATGATTCGGTTGCGATGGTCTTAGGCGATAATATTTTCCATGGTCATGGTTTAGGTAAGCGTCTTCGTGAAGCTGCTGCTCAGGAAAGTGGAGCAACAGTATTTGGGTATTATGTAGAAGACCCGGAACGTTTCGGCGTTGTGGAATTCGATGAAAACCAAAAGGCAATCTCTTTGGAAGAAAAACCAAAACATCCAAAATCAAACTATGCGGTGACCGGACTTTATTTCTATGACAATACTGTTGTAGAATATGCAAAAAACTTAAAACCGAGTGCCCGCGGAGAATTGGAAATCACCGATTTAAATAAAATTTATTTAGAAAAAAATCAATTACGTGTCACATTACTCGGTGATGGATTTACCTGGTTAGATACGGGAACTCATGAATCTTTAGTGGACGCAACCATTTTCGTAAAGACAATTGAAGAACATCAGCATCGTAAAATTGCATGTTTGGAAGAAATTGCGTACAATAACGGATGGATTACTCGTAAACAGCTTGAGGATATTTACGAGATTTATAAGAAAAACCAATATGGTGATTACTTAAAGAAAATCCTTAACCGCAAGTATATCAAGGAGAAATAGTTAATGAAGGTAACAAAGACAGAAATTGATGGTGTTTTAATTATCGATACCGATGTATTCGGTGATCACCGGGGTTATTTTACGGAAACGTATAATAAACCCAAATATGAAAAGATGGGAATCACAACGGAATTTGTCCAGGACAATATGTCCTTCAGTGCCCAAGTCGGAACACTTAGAGGTCTGCATTGGCAAAATCCGCCGTATGCCCAGGCAAAGTTAGTATCCTGCACAAAGGGAACCGTAATCGATGTAGCGGTTGATATCCGTAAAGGCTCACCGACCTACGGTAAATGGGTATCGGTAGAATTAAGCGCTGAAAACCATCGCCAATTCTTTATCCCAAGAGGCTTTGCGCATGGCTTTTTAACCCTTACACCGGACGTAGAATTCCGCTACAAGGTGGATAATGTCTACAACAAGGAATCGGAAGGCGGTATGCGCTATGATGATCCAACCTGCAATGTAGACTGGGGTTCTTTATTAAACGGAATTGAACCGGTATTATCCGAAAAGGACAAGATCGGTCCGACTTTGGAAGAATCCAACAATCAATTTGTATATGAGGAGATGAAGTAATATGAAATTTTTAGTAACAGGCGGTGCCGGCTTTATCGGTGGAAACTTTGTACACTATATGGTGAATAAATATCCGGAAGACATGATTGTCAACCTGGATAAGTTAACCTATGCCGGAAACTTAGAAACCTGCAAACCGGTAGAAGACAAGCCAAACTATAAATTCGTTAAGGGTGATATTGCCGACCGTGAATTCATCTTTGACTTATTTGAAAAGGAACACTTTGATGTGGTAGTCAACTTTGCGGCTGAATCCCATGTAGACCGCAGTATTGAAGATCCGGAAATCTTCGTAAAGACAAATGTAATGGGAACCACAACACTTTTGGATGCGTGTGTAAAATACGGCATTAAGCGTTATCACCAGGTATCGACCGATGAAGTGTACGGTGATCTTCCTTTAGACCGTCCGGATTTATTCTTCACCGAAGAAACACCATTACATACATCCAGTCCATATTCCAGCGCCAAGGCAGCTGCCGACTTGTTTGTATTGGCTTATCACCGTACATATGGTCTTCCTGTTACCATCAGCCGCTGCTCCAATAACTATGGACCATACCACTTCCCGGAAAAGCTAATTCCGTTAATTATTTCGCGAGCATTAAACGATGAAACCATTCCGGTATACGGAACGGGTGAAAATGTACGTGACTGGCTGCATGTATATGACCATTGTGTTGCGATTGATTTGATTGTAAGATACGGTCGTGTCGGTGAAGTGTACAATGTCGGTGGACATAATGAAAGAACCAATTTAGAAGTTGTTAAGACGGTATTACATGCCTTAGGCAAATCCGAAGACTTAATTACTTTTGTCACCGACCGTAAGGGACATGATATGCGCTACGCGATTGATCCTACCAAATTGGAAACCGAACTTGGATGGAAGCCGAAATATACCTTTGATACCGGTATTCCTATGACTATCCAATGGTATCTTGACAACAAAGAATGGTGGGAAAATATTATTTCCGGTGAATATAAAAATTATTTTGATAAAATGTATGTTGAAAAAGGAAGAGCGTAAAGCTCTTTCCTTTTCGTAAATACGGTAAAAAACAGAGGGAAGATCATATATGCACATAAAAAGGACCCATTTAACGGCTGCCAAATACGCATTTTCTAGTCTTGCGACATTACTTGCATATTCTACATGTAAGGATGTTTTCATCATGCTTGATGGTATTTTGGAGCTGTTGGCGGTATTTATCCTCAGCAATCATTTCTTGAATGATAATAAGCGAAGACAGATCATTGTGTATGTATTATCTTCCGTTTTCTTTTTCCTGTTTAATACGCAAATGCTGGTGATGTATTTTGGCGGTACGTATATCTCCATGATGATGTTGACCAACATTTCTTCCTTAAGAGACATTTCGGCAAACTTTCTGGTTTATGGGATCGGCATTCTAGCAGTCATCCTTTTCTCTTTTTTACCTATCACCAAAATTGAGATTCCTAAGCTTTGGGAAAAAAGACTTCTTGTGATCATTCCCGTATTATCTTTAATCTCGATTTCCTGTATCGGCTGGCCGCATAATACAATCTATTCATTGTTTTCATTGATCGGACAGTCTAAGGATTATAACCAGCTGCAGGAAACAGTGAATTCCGTTGATACCATGGACGGTGAAGTTCGCGATATCGCTCCGGAATTCTATAAAGAGAGTATAGAGGATGAGATTTCTAAACCATCCGGCCTTCCGGAAAAGCCCAATGTGATCTTAATTTTTACGGAAGGCTTATCTAAATCTGTCGTAGAAGATGAAAGAAACATTACACCGAATCTTCAAAAGTTTTCGAAGCGGGCACTTTCTTTTGAGAATTACTACAACCATACCTTTGCGACATACCGCGGCTTAATCGGGCAGCTGTATTCCGGTTATCAGCTCAATAATTCCGACTCCAATAATTTGATTGCGCTTCAAGATATTTTTTCAGCTAAAGGATATAATACAGCTTTTATTAATACCGAACCGGATAATGAAGAATTTACGACATATTTGACATCCTTTGGCTTTGATTATCTGATTACGGATGAAGCGAAGGCAACCGCCAGAGAAAAGACTTTATCTGATAAGAGTGCCTATGAGCTTCTGTGGGAAACATGCACGGAAATGAATGCTTTACATGAACCGTTTTTTACTTCAATCTATACCTTTGGAACCCATGTCTCGCTGGACAGTCCGGATGAAAAATTTGACGATGGTAAGGACGCAGAACTGAATAAGTTCTACAACATGGATTATCAATTCGGTGAATTTCTGGAAAAATTTGAAAACAGCCCGCTGGCAGATAATACCATTTTGATCTTTACTGCCGATCACTGTACTTATGTTGACCAGGCTTTTAAAAACTCGTTTCCGGATGTAGAAAGATATCACTCGGATGTCGGTGAAATTATTTTGTACTTTTACTACAAAGGCATAACGCCGGACACAATTGACGTAGATGGCAGAAACTCCATTAATTTTGCGCCTACCTTATTAGATTATCTGGATATCAGCGCTCCTAACTTCTTCTTAGGAAATTCCTTGTTTGGGAAACAGAATAAGGATAATTTATTTGCGACAACGTTCTATGATCCTTTTAATGCGATTTCTACAAGAGATGGAAAGATATCGGTATTAGATTCCAAAGAGAAAGAAGAGTTTGTCAAGAAGGTAACGCTTTATTTAACCGCATCCAAAAATATGAAGGTGGATTCCATTCCGCTGCCAACAGAAGAAGATGCAGCCGTAGTGGATGAGGGTACCTATTTTGAGGATACCACCCTTGATTCGTATCAGGTACCGTATTATCCGAATTATTACTACAATAATTATTATTACTATAACTATACCGAAGAGGTGCCTGTATCCAATCCGGTTGAGGCACCGGTAAGTGAACCGATAGTTGTGGATCCGGGCACTGTAGATCCTCCTGTGGATACAGGTGGCACGGATACCGGAGGTACAGATGTGGTAATCCCGGAGCCGGTTGTTGACCCGGCACCGGTAACAGAACCGACAGGTGAATAATATCCTGTATTTGCCTAATGGGGATGTTTTGACTATAATATGAAAAGTTAAAGAAATATTGTCAGAAAATGATGTATTGATCAAAAAGGAGACGTATATGAAATTATTAGTAACAGGCTATAAAGGACAGTTAGGATATGATGTAGTAAATGAAGCTCATTCCAGAAACATTGAAGCAGTAGGGGTAGATATTGAAGAAATGGATATCACGGATGCCGCACAGGTAGAAAAGGTCATCAGCGAAGGTGGATATGATGCGGTTGTACATTGTGCTGCCTGGACAGCTGTAGATAAGGCAGAGGAACCGGAGCTTTTAGAGAAGGTGCGCGCTGTGAATGCCGGCGGTACCGCTAATATCGTCAAAGCCTGTGAAAAGATGGATATTCCGGTGATGTATTTTTCTACCGACTATGTCTTTAACGGGGAAGGTACAACACCATGGAAAGAATATGATAAAAGGGAACCGTTAAATGTATACGGACAGACAAAATATGAAGGGGAACTGGCAGTGGAAGCCTATCCAAAACATTTTATTATCCGTATCTCCTGGGTGTTTGGCAAAAACGGAAATAACTTTATCAAAACAATGTTACGCTTAGGAAAAGAAAGAGGAGCTGTATCGGTGGTAAACGATCAGATTGGTATGGTTACCTACACATATGATTTAGCCCGTTTAGTGGTCGATATGATCCAGACCGACAAATACGGAACTTACCATGCGACCAATTCCGGTGAATATATCAGCTGGTATGACTTTGCGGTTGAAATATTTAAACAGGCAGGTATGGATGTTCCGGTAACTCCGGTGGATTCGTCCGCTTTCCCGGTTAAGGCAAAGCGTCCGAAAAACTCCCGCATGTCGCAAATGCAGCTGCTGAAAAATGGATTTACGCCACTGCCTGCATGGAAGGATGCACTGAGCCGTTATTTGAAAGAGATTTCTTAATATGAAACCGACACTTACATTTGTGGTGCTCGCCTTTAAGGAATCACCTTATTTGGAAAATTGTATTCAATCGGTATTGAATCAAAGTGAACCGGCTCATGTTGTGGTCGCAACCTCAACACCGAATGAATATATCAATCAGATGGCACAAAAGTACCAGCTAAATCTTATCGTCAACCCTGAACGGGTGGGACTTGGAAATGATTTTGATTTTGCCCTGAAATGCGTAGATACAGATTTAGTCACCATTGCCCATCAGGATGACATTTATGATTATCATTATGCCAGAAGGATTCTTGAAGCCTACGAAAAGAATATCGAATCGGACCCGGTGATTTTGTTTACGGATTATTATGAAATCCGCAATGGAGAACGGGTATATTCGGATTTGAATTTAAAAATCAAACGGGTATTGCTGGCACCGTTAAAACAACAGAAGTTGGGAGCCTATAAATTTTTCCGGCGATCGGCTATACGGTTTGGTTCTGCCATCTGCTGTCCATCGGTTACGTTTGTAAAGAAAAATTTAGAATTTCCGGTTTACGATACGGCCTTTGAATGCGACGTAGACTGGAATGCCTGGGAAGCCTTATCGAGAAGCGGGCATGCCTTTATATATGTCAATGAGCCTTTAATGGGACATCGGGTCCATGAGGCATCTACGACATCAGAATTGATTGGAAATAATATCCGTCATGAAGAGGATTATGAAATGTTCTGTAAGTTCTGGCCAAAACCAATCGCAAGAGTACTTGCGAATGTGTATTCGCAAAGTGAAAAGCAGAATCAAACTTAGAAAATTAGGAGGTGCGGTATGTCAAAAATTCTTTTGATTATTCCTGCATATAATGAAGAAGCCAATATTTTATCGGTTTATCAGAAAATCAAAGAAAACGGTCAGTACGATATGATCGTGATCAATGATGGATCGAAAGATTCAACACCGATAATATTAGATGAGAACCATATTCCCCATATTGATTTGGTTCATAATCTTGGCATCGGTGGTGCTGTGCAGACCGGTTTTAAATATGCAAGGGATAATGGATATGATATCGCGATTCAATTTGACGGCGACGGCCAGCATGATGTGAATTATGTCAAGAATATCGTACAACCCATTTTAGACGGAGAAGCAGATTTTGTGATCGGATCAAGATTTGTGGAAGCTTTAGAAGGTAACTTTCAAACTTCTGCAGCCAGAAGAGCGGGTATCAAAATGATTTCCGGCGCTATTAAAATTGTGACAGGAGTAAGAGTTAAGGATACGACATCAGGATTCCGTGCAGCCAATAAAGATATTATCAAAGAATTTGCGAACCGCTATCCGGTTGAATATCCCGAACCGGTATCGACTACCGAGATACTCAAGAAAAAATATCGCTTGAAAGAGGTTCCGGTCATGATGCATGAACGAATGGGTGGGGTCTCTTCCATCAAGGCATGGAAGAATGCGTATTATATGATCAATGTCTTATTGAGCATTTTTGTGGTAGGAACAAGGAGGTATTAGTATGTCATTTTGGTTACGAATCGCTCTTTTGTTTGTATCTCTGTTTCTTTATACTTTGACCTTTATTTTACTTAAAAAGGATAAGCTGCCGCTCAATTATGCCTTGGTATGGGGCATTCCGGCAACGGTATTATTAATTTTGTTCTTTTTACCAAGCTGGATCTTAAATATTCAACATTGGCTTGGATTTCAAACGACATCGAACTTTGTGGTCGGTATCTTATTTGTGGTACTCATCTGTACATCGATGTCACTGACAGTGATTGTTTCGACACTCACATCAAAGACCACATTGTTGATACAGGAGTTATCCATGTTAAAAAAACGTGTAGAGGATATAGAAAATAAGGAGTGATATTTTGGATACAAGTCAGAATTTAAAGAAGGATTTCATTTGGAATCTGATTGGAACGACTTTAAACAGCTTTACTTCTTTGTTTTATATGATGATTGTTGCCAGAATCAACGGTTTAGGGGATTCCGGCACCTTTTCATATGCGTTCTCATTTGGCTGTTTGATGTTTACGGTAGCCTGTTATGCAGGTCGTATTTACCAGGTTACCGATAATTCTGAGAAGTATACAGATATGGATTATGTCATACAGCGTATTGTATTCAGCATCCTTACTATGTTTATTTCCTGGATTTACTCCATTATTGTGGGACTGGATGCATATACCTTAGCTGTTACGCTGGTACTCTGTTTATGTAAATGTATTGAAGCGTGCGGGGATGTTTTGTGCGGTATCTTACAGCGAAATAATCATCTATATCAAGCCGGAATTTCCTTAACAATCAAATTTTTCCTGGCAGTGGGTTTATTTATCGGTTTTGATCTGCTTACAAAAAATATGTTAATAAGTTCGATCTTAATGACCTTAGGATGGATCCTTGTTACAATTTTTTATGATATCCCTAAGACAAGAATTTATTTAAAAGGACAAAATGCCGATAAAGGCCGGGTAATGGATTTGACTAAGAAAGGTTTCTCTTCGTTTGGTGTTATGTTTATGGCAGCCTTTTTAGTCAATGCGACCAAGTATATGATGTATGGGCGTGTCAGCGATACCGTGCAGGGAATTTATGGCATGATCATTATGCCGGCTACGATGTTGACATTATGTGTTCAATATATTTTACAGCCATATCTGAAGGCATTATCTGAACATTATAAAAATAAAGATGAGAAGGGCTTTCGCAAGATGGTCCGCCTTCTTGTAGGAGCAACTGCCGCAATCGGGATTGTCTTTTTGATCGGAATGGTACTTCTTGGAACACCGGTTTTATCGATCATCTATGCCACTGACTTAAGCGGATATCTATTACCTTTAAGCATTATTATTTTCGGGGCTATTTTCTATTCATTGTCTACTGTGATCAGTGCCGTTTTAACAGCGCTGAGAATCCTTGATGAACAGCTTATTTGCTCTTTGATTGCCGGGGCTGCTGAAATCGGTATTGCGATTCTTTTTATTCAGAAATGGATGTTAACAGGAGCAGCGATGAGTTATTGTTTGACAATGGTCATTCTCTGCCTGTTATACGGTGCTTTATATATTAGAAAATCGCATAGTAAATTTGTTGCGTAACTTGAGAAAGGAGCCTGATGGCTACAATGTTTAGCTGCAGTGATCATATATGAGACGATTTATTCAAATTATCGGATTGATCCCGGTTGTTATGGCGGCGATGTTATTGAGAATTCAGGCAAACAGCTATACGCCGGAAAACAGTTCTTTCGCGTTTTATATTTTAATCATGATTCTGGTAGGAACTGCCTATCTAATGGCCTTAGGGAATGTCAGAGATGACAGAGTTGACATCTTTTTAGAAAGTATAGTGGAATATAAGATAGCTTATATTTTAGAAGCGGTTTTGTTTGGATTGGTTATACTTACTTTCCTGCCATTTGTATATGATCTTCTATATACAGGAAATATCCATATATCCGCATTATTCTGGTTTGTGATATCTGCCATTGCCTTTTTATGGTTTTTTATTAATTTGATCATGGGTCAATGGAACAAACCGGAGGATTTATTTGCGATTGTGGCCATTCCGATCTGTATGGCTTATTGTTTCATAATTGTGCCAAATGGAGTTCCGGATGAGCCATCACACTATGGAAAGGCATATCTGGTATCTACCGGTGTACTGACCAATGAATTTCAGGTAGCGATACCTACTGCATATACAGGATTTGGCAATACCAGCTTTTATAATTATGAAATATTTATCCGTAATTTTTTTGCACCCTGTGACTATCAGGATTTGATGGTTACATCCACGCTTGTACAAAGTAATTTTATTTACTATATCATTCCGGCATTAGGAATCGGACTGGCCCGCATCATGAATTTATCGTTAATGGCAGGCTATGTTCTTGGAAGAATGTTTAATGCGTTTTTCTACATTTTTGTGGGTTATTGGACAATCCGAAAGATTCCGTTTGGAAAATATATTTTTCTTTTATATATGTTAAGTCCTGTCTGCGTGCAGCAGGCATCTTCAATGTCACTGGATGTGATCTTACATTCATTTTCCTTCTTTTCGATTGCCTATATCCTTGATATAGCTCTCAACAAAGAAGAAATCGAATATCTGGATATCTGCATCTTAGGAACCCTAATGGTCATTGCCTGCCTTCAAAAGCCAAACTATATTATTTTATGGGGCTTTGTGTTTGTCTGCAGCAGACAATTAAAGAGCATGACTCTTTCAAAGTGGCTGCTGGTAGCTTTATTTGTGGTATTACTTCCATTGGCATATCGCGGAAATACGCTGCTGTTAGGAATAAGACCGGATGATTGGACACCGATGCGGGAGGGTGTGGATGCTTCGGCACAAATGCGTTATCTGTTAGAGGATGTAAGCCGGATTCCGACCCTGTGGGCTGATTCTCTTCAAATGAATTCACAGTTTTATCTGGAATCCTTTGCCGGTGTTAAAATGTCCTGGTTTAATATCTCCCTTCCGGAACTTCTCGCATATGGATATTTAGCTTTAAATTTTACCGCAATTCCATTTGGAGAAGGGGAGGCACGTCTTCATATCGGCGCAAAGATATGGAGCATCATTCTGGTGCTGTTATTAGGAATCTCCGCAATGCTGGCGATGTATCTGTATTGGACTCCGGTAGGCGGCGCTATTATTGAAGGAGTACAGGGAAGATATTTTATTCCGTTTGCGGTATTGATTCTGTTTGTCTTGGTACCGAAACATAAGATAAACTGGAGCTATACAGGACAAACGTATACTGTGATTTTAAGTGTGCTGCAAATCGCAATGATGGTTTGTCTTTTCGCCCAATACGTATAAGAATAATTATTATGACAAATATTTACGGAACCTTAATGTTGTTCAGCTTTTTGGCTTTAGTAATTTCTATGACGATTGACAGGCGTAAATTTCGTAATGGAGTTTTCCTGCTGATCTTTGTCATGAGCAGTCTCTTGTTTTTCTTCGATTTTCTTTCCAATCACGGTCATAGTGATATGGCATTATACTTATTTTTATTGGTGAGTCTTGCGATTACTTTGATTGTTCCGATTGTGCTTGTATTAAACGGTCTTGTAAT
>AUXO016258171.1_pt1 | contig 10280 bp, 14 predicted proteins | sample 768731 | NCBI WGS metagenome assembly AUXO01 (sample SAMN02715735, study PRJNA202380) | gut metagenome | biome: sheep rumen | host: Ovis aries | place: New Zealand: Palmerston North | reverse complement strand
GAAGAGGAAACCCACTCACTTGATGAATACCTTGAAAAGCTAAATAAACTTATAGGCCTTAAGAAAGTAAAAAAGGATGTAAACTCACTCATCAATCTAGTTAGAATAAGAAAACTGCGACAGGACCGTGGAATCAAACAGCCTGCAATGAGCCTTCATCTTGTATTTTCAGGCAATCCCGGAACAGGAAAGACCACTGTTGCAAGGCTTTTATCAAAAATATATCATGAAATAGGGCTCCTTTCAAAAGGACATCTTGTTGAAACCGACCGCTCAGGTCTTGTGGGAGGCTATGTCGGACAGACTGCAATAAAGACACAGGAAGTAATCCATTCTGCAATGGGCGGAATACTGTTTATCGATGAGGCATATGCTCTTGCCCAAAGCAGCGAAAACGACTACGGAAGGGAAGCTATTGACACTCTGCTCAAGGCAATGGAAGACAATCGTGATGACCTGATTGTTATTGTTGCAGGATATCCCGAACCGATGGACAAGTTCCTACATTCAAATCCAGGTCTTGAGTCAAGGTTCAACAAGTTCATATTCTTCGAGGACTATGATGCCCAGGAGCTTTATGAGATATTTGAGCTGATGGCCGGTGAAGCCAACCTTACACTGGATGATGGCGCAAAACAGTACCTGAAGGAATATTTCGAATCTATGTATGAGCACCGCTCAAGCAATTTCGCAAACGGAAGGGCTGTAAGAAACCTGTTTGAAGAAGTGATAACCCAACAGGCAAACCGTCTGGCTGGTGATGAGGACATAACCGATGAGGAACTGAATACATTGACATATGAAGATTTTTTAATAGGAGAAGAAGATGACTAGCGAATACAAAATATGCAACAACTGTGGCGAAAAGGTGGATATTGGCTACAAGTTTTGTCCGAACTGTAAATCACAATCTTTCAGAGATTCGGCTCTTGAGGTCAGAAAACCAGGCAATCCAAGCATATTGCATAAGCTGCTCTATTGGGAATATGATGGAGCATATGTTATTGCAAAATCAAAGGTTGCCTCAATAGTGGTATTTGTCTTTTTCCTATCATTCGCATTGACCATTGGTGATGTGCTCTCAGCAATTGCAATGGCACTGGCCGTTGCGATTTTGGTTTTTATTGTAGCGTATCTTTTTCATTATTTTTCAGGAAAACCAAATGATGCAGTGCTTTTAAACAATGACTATGGAATTTTGAAAGATTTAAAGCATTTCTTCTTTTACTGGCAGAATAAGCACACTGGAGAATTTGTTCTAGCAAAAACCAAGATAATTACTATTGCAATATTTGCGATTTTCTTTTTATCAGACAAAATGGTTCCTAACTCAAATCTGTTTTCAATGTTCGTAATAGGATTTTTATTTTCAATACCTTCATTTGCAGTAGGGTTCCTGATTCATCAGCTTACAAATCCTAATCCTACAAATCCTAAAAAGATTGAAAGCAAAAAGCCAAAAGAAATTAAGCAGACAGAAAAGATTGATGCAAAAAGTGAAGTGCCAAAACTTGAAAAGAAACTTATTCCGGCATTTGAAAACTACAAGGCAAAAATAAAATCCCTTCAGGTTGAATTCGATGCCAAGGAAGAGGTTGCACGTGAACTTATTGAAAAACGATTCCATCCTCCTCAGCTTACATACACCAGATTCATAACCCTGGTTGACAAGTCAAAAAACCTATTTGACAAGGAAGCGGATGGCGCATTGACAATATTGAATCTTGCAACTGAGGATTCACCAAGGGTGGACAGTGAAATCAAATCTAAAATCCACATTCTCAAGGAAATTATTTCCAAAATCGATGATTTGACAAATGAACTGGTGCTGACTATGGATTCATCCGATGATGAGAATGTCGATGTGCTGATTGATGATATGGAGGATTTGATCGGTTCGATTAAGAACTACAAATAACAAAGCATTTTATATGGATTGAGACAAAGATTAAAAAAAGATTAACACATTGAGAGGTGAAAAAACATGGATGACGAGACTCTAAAGGTATACGGATACATCAACATTTCATCATACAGGTCAAGGGCAGTGAAAGCTCTTGAGGATGGTGAAAAGACACCAAGTACAATAGCTAAGGATTCAGGAATAAAGATAAATCATATATCCAATGTCCTAAGGCAGCTCAAGGAGTGTCAGGTTGCAGAATGCATCAATGAGGATGCTCATAAAAACAGGATATACAGACTTACTGAAGTCGGAGAGGAAGTGGCAAAACACGTCAACAATCTTGATTAAGGGTGAAAAATGACTCAACGCCAATTCGGTGAAAATCTTGATGACTGGATAGTTAAGAAAGCTCCTGAAAGTGAAAATCAAAGAATAGATAAGGCAAGTGTACTTTTCAGTGAATCGTCCAGACTGCTTGATGAGTCAAGAGCCAACGAAGCACTGTCACTCATAAATGTAGCTATTGAAAACGATGACAGTAATTTTGAGTATTATATGCTGAAAGCGAATATTCTTGAAACTCTCAACAGATATTCAGAGGCAAACGAGGCTTATGGATGTGCAGTCGAGCTCAACGATTCTGAAGAAACAAGAAAAGAAAAGGCATCTATGATGTATCGCTGGGCAAATTCCCTAAACGACAAGCAAAAGGCACTTGACATAATTACCGAAGCGATTGAAATCCTGCCGAAACCTCTTGACGTTCACGACAGGGAAAAGTTCTGGTATCTTAAAGGCAGCATCATGGACTGTCTCGGCCAAAAGATAGAATCCAGAATATGCTATATGCAGGCTGAAGGATTCACAGACCAGATACAGGAACTTGAAAAGCAGGCAGAATTTTTAAAAACATCACCTGATACTCTAATAAGCATTACCGGAACAAGATTCTACTTCGGTATTGAAATATTCAAGCCTGGAATGGCTGTTGAACTGGTCAGGGAGCCTGAAAACGAACATGACAGCGATGCAATCCGAGTTGAAGTTGATGGTGAGACTGTCGGATATGTTGCAAACAGTGAATATACGATGGTTGAAAACATAAAAAGCGCCACTAACATCAAAGACATCAGTGCCGAAAAGGCTGAAGTGATTTTCATTTATATGGATGAATATGTAATAGCCAGACTAATCGTCTAACCTGTTTTTGTCAATCTTCTCCAGAATCTCCAGGCCCAAATCGGTATTGTGATATAATCTTCCTTTTTTTGCATTTTCATTGATGCAGATAACAAGATCCTTTTTTTTAAGTTCCCTTAGTGCATTTGAAACTTGTGTAATTCTAAGGCCGCTGTATCTTGCTATTTCAGAAGGCATCAGATATCCTGTTTCGATTGTTTTGAGAGTTTTATATTTAATGGGTGAAACTTTTATTTTACCTATCAAATCCCATTTCTCTTGTTCTGTATGTTCATTAGGCATGTTTACTTTTTTGTTTATAGATAAATACATGCTTAGTTACTCTTTTATTATTTTTTAAGGAATAGTTAGTATATTCTTTAATAGTTTTGATAACAATTTTAGCATAGCATAGTCCTTTTAAATAAACATAGTTAAATATTAAAAAGTCAATAAATATTAAATAATCAAATTGGATTAGGAGAAGTTAAAATGTCCCAATTGTCTATTAAAAATAAGCATTTGAAAGATACAATTGATTTTGCAAAGGTCTACCTTGATGACGGGGAAGATACCCCTATGGAATTGTTTTTCGAACTGGTAAATGAATTGAAAGTATCAAATCTCATCGTACCATTGAGTGAAGATTCAGACGGCATGATAATTGAACATGTAACTTTCGAAGATGATGGATTAACATTCATACCTCTTTTCACAGATATTGATGAATATAATGCACATGTCGGAGAGGACAGTGAATTTAAACCTGAAATTTTTGAATTCAGCCAATATGTGGAGCTTGTAAATGAAAATGAATTGGATGGAATTGTCATTAACCTTGAAGGCAAGTACCTGCCCCTTGAAAAGGATCTGATTGAAAACATGTACTTTGAAACTGATACAGTACCTGAAGATGACATTGAATCCTACAGCCCGGAGGAGCTTAGGGAAATGATTGAGGAAATCACTAACGATTCTCTTGTTGAGCTTCTCACATCAGACAATCAGATCACTCCGGATATGCTCTTTGCCGAACTGTCCCAGTCAACCATGCTGAATATTGTTATAAGCGACGAGTCCCTTGATGAATATGCAGTTGATGGAATTATCCGTGCCGGTGATGTTGGCGGGTTCAGCCTTTGCAGTGTCGAGCATGGAGATATCACTTTTGGCGGAATCTACACAGATATTGACAGTGCAAAACAGGCTGTAAAAGATTTGGACGGTCATTTCTACGTTCAGATTACAAGATTAAGTGACCTTTTTGATTTTGTCCTTAGAAACGATATGGATGGCGTCATGATAAATGCAAACACCCTTGACTGCGTTATAATGCGATCTGATTTCCTGCCTCAGGCAAGCGGAATAGAAGTGATAGTTGAAAATCCGAAATTCAGGGATTGCCTTGAATATGCATTTCAATTATAAACAAATTAATATAGAATTTAAAACATAACTAATCTTCAATGATAACACATGAACACTTAAGAACTGTAATTGAAGATATTTATCTCAATAATAATGAACTCACTCAGGATTTGCTTTTGAGATTGATTCATGAGTTCAGGTATTCCAATCTTTATATTCCCGCCAAAAGGCAGGACGGCACTCTGAACTTCATAATCTATGAGGATGAGGAAGGAAAGATTACTCCACTCTTTACAGATCTTGATGAGTTTCACAAATTCTATAGGGATGATGATATCCAGATTCTCAACAATCCGTTTGAACTGTATCAAAATATCATAAAGACAACCGATATCGAGGGTTATATCCTGAATCCCGCATCCGAAAAATACCTCTTTAAAAAGGAATTCATATTGAGCATTGAAAACATTCCAAAAACCAATTTCTATTCAAGAAACCCCTATTCCGAAAGCGAACTAAGAGAGCTCTATGATTCAATAGACAACAAACAGTTGGAAGCATTCATAGCAAATCGTGCAAATGTAGGTGACTATGAGGGGCTGTTTGAAATGCTGACTTCTTCAAGGCTTTTGGCATTGATGCTGAGTGATTATGACTTGTCATCTAAGGCAATTGATGGGTTAATCTCTCAAAAACAGACAGGACCTCTGGCCAGCATGCATGTCGACAGTGTTGGCGGAAAATATGCCACAATATTTTCTTCGAAATCAAAGTTGAGTGATCCTGCAACATCAAAATACAGGTATGCGCAGCTGGTTGATTTGGCAACCCTGGTCAATTTTGTTTTAAGCGAGGACATGGATGGGATAATACTGAATCCTCAATCAGATAATGTGCTGATTCCAAGAATGACTCTATTGAAGTATTCACTTGGATTTGAGAAGTTTGCAAACGACGATAGGTTGTTTGAATCAATTTACTATTTATTTTTAATTTAGGTGTATTGCAATGTCAGATTTATCGGAACTAATTAAAATCAACAGGAATATAGAACGTCAGAATGAAGAGATAATTCGCCTCCTCAAAAAGATTGCTGGCGAAGAGGAAGAGCCTAAAGACCCGTTTGCACTTGACAAGGAAATGTCACGTCTGTTTGTAAAGAGTATGGTTAAGGATTTGACCGACAAGGGAATCATCGAAGATGATGCAGAAGAAGTTGAAGAGCCGACTTCAGGTCTTCCTTTGGATGTGGTTCACAGTGTCGGTGAGGTTGTGTTCATAGAAGGCGAAGACATCTTCAGGTTAACCGTCAAGAATAATGAAACTTCAGTTAATAATTTGACATCTTCCGCAAAACCTGATGATTTTAAATTACAGGAAATGATAGCAAATGAATCCGTTAGAAATAATCAAAGTTTGGCCAACTCTACAGTTATACTCAGTGAGTCACAATCAAAAGATTTGGCACAAACCTTAAAATTCTGTGTTGAAAACGGAGCCAAAAACGTTTATTTGCCATTAAGCGAATCAAAACAGGTGATGTGGTCACTTGATGCAATCAGAACCAAGATAAACATAGAATTCTACAAAAACGACGAGCATCTCATAAGCAGGCTCTTCGGATAGGTGAAAAACATGTCAAAATTCTGTCCTTTTTGCGGTGAAAAACTGGTTGATGAAGCAAAATTCTGCAAAAACTGCGGAAAAGACGTATCTAAATATACATCAACAGACACCAGCAACGATGAAGATTACGGATATGGCATGAGGGTAGCTGAAAAAAGCCACACTGCAGCAACAGTAATAGGTTTCATATGCGCATTCCTCATTCCAATTATAGGACTGATAATGGGAATATACCTCATCACACGAAAAGACAACTCAAAGTCTAAAGGATTCGGTATAGCAATCATTGCATTGTCCGTTATAGTATGGTTCTTTAGCTTTATGACTGCAATGTACATGTACTGAAAAAGGTTTTTTAAATGAAATTGAATAGTTTATCAAAATATACAAAAGTCGACAGAGAAAAGCAGGCATTGATTGACAGCCTAATGCCCAAAACGGCATTAAAGAAAAATGTTTTTTACTCAAAGGGAGAACCTGCTCCGATGATGGATGTCGTGGGTGATTATTGTCTTAATGAAGTTTCCTTTGTGGAAAAACTCACAAAGGTCTGCCCGAAATGCGGCCGGAAGTATCAAAGTGACGAACTCTTCTGCTTTGACTGTGCAGTCAGCCTCAAGGATGTAAAAAAGCTCAATGCCAAACAAATTGTAATCAAACATGATTTTGAATACATCGGAAAGAATCACTTATCAGATTTCAGCGAAATACTGACAGGCGAAAATCTCATGAAACTTACAGATTTCACATTCAATGCAGATGACTTTTCCGAGATGATTAAACTCATCAAGCTCACAGCACTCAGGAACCTTGACGATGCAGTAAGGCAAAACGGGATAGATTTGGATGAGATGTCAATCTTGGATAAGGTGACACTATTTACAAAGTCATTCGTCAATGTGGAATACAAGTCATACGGCAGGGAACTGGGATTTTACAGATTCGACACAATATTTGTTGACGACAGACAGCTTGATGCCCTGCAGATAACCACAATGCTTCATGAACTGACACACTTTCTGATAAAGGAAATATTGGCACAGATACTGTGCAGGATGCTTGACGCAACCAAAACAAAGGAAATGGAATCAATCATATCATTCATATTGACATATTCCGCAGAAAACTGCCTGATTGATGAATATGCTGCCCATACAGTTGAAGGCAGATTTACATTGATAGGATATCAGGACTACTCATCATTTTTGAATATTCAAAAGACAATCGACAGGGACAAGGATGAAATCGAAATGCTCAAGACAATCGGAAACAGCCTTGCAAATGTCGTTAAAGGAATTGTTGAGTCATTTATAGATGATGATTTATTAGATGAAATCAAGAGGCAATTCAAAATTGACATCATGGATGATCCAGATTATTCCCAGCTAATGCTTGAAAACTGCACTCTCCTTAATGAAGAAGGATTTTTCAAGGCCATTGAATTCATACTTGTTGACGGATTTGCCATGTCCATGGACAATATGGAAAAGCTGGCTGAGATAAATGAAATGTGGTAGTATGGATTGTTTTTTTAAAAAATTCGATGATCTCAGCCCAAATGAGCTTTATTCAATACTTAAACTTAGGGCAGAAGTATTTGTTGTAGAGCAGGGTTGTGCCTATAACGATTTGGACGGCAAAGATCAGCTGGCCTGCCACATGTTTATAATGGATGATGATGAGGTAATAGCTGCATTAAGGATTTTGCCTGAAAATGTTGCATTTGATGATATGGCAATCGGCAGACTTATTGTAAAAAAAGAGTGCAGACATCAGGGATTGGCCAAAAAGATGATGAGTCATGCAATCGATTACATCACCAATGTTTTAAACCGCAAAAAAATCAGACTGTCAGGTCAGGCATACCTGATTGAATTTTACAAAAATCTGGGATTTCGCAAAGTCTCGGATGTATATCTTGAAGATGGAATAGACCACTTTGAATTCCTATATGAGGTAAAATAATGAACGTTAATGATAAGATTATGGATTTGAACAGACAACACACAGGTGAGAATGTACAAATAAGTGAACTGCTTTTGACAGTGATGACAAAGTTTCAGCTCTTTGAGCCATGTCTCTATCTAAGTGAGGACGACGAGTGGGTCAATGTTTCCATGATTTCACTTGAGGATGAAAACATATCTCAGGCAATGTCAATCAGGAAGTCTGAAATATCAATGCTCGGCATTTTCAACCGTGAAGAAATTGAGCTCAACCTTCCAAAAACAGATTCCGAGGCATTCTACCAATGAAGGAAATTTTCATTAGCGATGATTTTGATGTTGATGAGCTCACAGAAAAGTTCACAAATATCATGAGCAAATGGTCTATCAGGTTTTTGGACATTAACGGCCCAAGTTGGGTAGTGTACAATCAGGATATGGAAGTCAAGTTCCTGTTTTTCTTCGAAGTGGACTTCAACGATTTGGAAACCCGAATTAAACTTGAAGATTTGAAATTGAATGTCATCCATCACATTGAATCACTGAAGGATGATACTGCATACAGGGACAATCTGATTAATTCAGTGTTCATTGAATGAAAAAAAATAAAAAAAAGAAGAATTAAACTTAATTAATTCTTGTATTGTAGTATCTTACACCGTCTTCATCATAAGTGTACCATCTGTTGACTTCTGAATCGAATTTTTCACCGATAACAGGCACATATGAATCACTTTGAGGGTTATAAACCTTGTAAGGGGTGTTATTGTTTGTAATGTTGGTGTCATTTGCATTTCTGGTGGAATTATCTCCAACAATGGTTGCATTAGTGTCATTGACTTTGTCTATGTCTATGACTGTTTTGTTTTTTGTATTGTTGGTGATATCCATTGCTGTATTGTCAGTTGAGTAGATATATGCAGCAACGGCGGCAAGAGCAATTACCAATATTACAATTGCGATCAATATTATATTTTTGTTATCCATAATATTTCACCTGATTTTATTTTTATTTATTCTAGTATTTCAATTTAGTCACTCACATCGTAGTCATCGATTATCATATAGTTGAATTGCGGATGCTTGGAGTTTATTTCGTTCAGTACCTTTTTGTTTATCTCTTCACGGTCTGCACTGAAATCGACGATCATGTCGAAAGTGATGAGACCTTCATCTTCATATACCATGAATGCATGTATTTCCTTGATTTCTGAGTATTTTGATGCAATTTCATTTAAATCGTTGCGAATATTGTTGAACTTGTCGTTTTTAGCATAAATTCCAATACCGTTCAAAAGCACATTATGTTCCTTCAATATTCTGGCTGCAATCTGACGTGTAAGTCTCTGGATGTCCACAGCTGTCATGTCATCGTCAACCTCTATGTGAACTGATCCCTGCATGCTTTCAGGTCCGTAGTTGTGAAGTGTCAGGTCGTATGCACCGTAAACTCCTGGAAACTCACATATGGATTGCTTGATGTTGTGTGACAGTTCCGAATCTATCCTGTCACCGAGCATGCTGTCAACAGTTTCTTTTATCATTTCAAGACTTGCCTTGATAATAACGATTGAAATGATGACTCCCAGAATACCTTCAAGGGAAATGCCGTACATCAGTGAGATGATTGCTGCAATCAGTGTTGCAAGGGACAGTATCCCATCAAAAAACGCATCGCTTCCTGATGCAACAAGAGCCTGTGAGTTGATTTCCTCCCCAACGCTTTTCACATATTTTCCCAAAACGAACTTGACTACAACCGCAACGGCAATGATTACAAGTGAAACGGTAGTGTAGCTAGTAACATCCGGATTGAAAATCTTAGGCCATGATTCCATAAGTGCAGTAATACCTGCCCAGAGCACAATAGCTGCAATGATTATTGATGAGAAATACTCGATTCTCCCATATCCGTATGGATGGGATTCGTCAGGTGCCCTTCCGGCAAGCTTGGCACCGATTATAGTAATTATGGATGATAGAGCATCAGTCAGGTTATTGACCGCATCCAAAGTTATAGCTATTGAGTTGACAAGTATTCCGATAGTGGCCTTAAAGGCAACAAGAATCAGATTGACGACAATACCTATTATACTGGTTTTTACAATTTTGTCCTGTCTTGTCATGATTCATAATATCTTTTTCATGATATTAATAATATTGTAAAATTATTTGACAAAAAACTTAAATACATTCATTCTACAATATATTTTCAAATCATGGAGGTATTCTATGTCAATATATGATTTTGAAGT